>Ga0209006_10000831_pt1 | contig 28468 bp, 22 predicted proteins | sample JacPin_JW_Ref_O2_FD_188567 | JGI IMG/M metagenome (GOLD analysis project Ga0209006, IMG submission 188567) | Forest soil microbial communities from Algoma, Ontario, Canada - Jack Pine, Ontario site 1_JW_Ref_O2 (SPAdes) (version 2) | ecosystem: Environmental > Terrestrial > Soil > Boreal...
AGGCATCCGATTATTCGGCGAGTGGCGAAGACCTGGTTCCAGGCGTCGCGAATTGCGATTCCCCAACGCAGCCAACGCGGTCCTTTTTTCAAGATGCCGAGCTGGGAGGAAAGTTTGAAATCTGGATTTTCATGCAGTGAGCGTTCCAGTGCGGTCCAGGCACCTTCGAGTTTCTGTAATTCGTCGCGGTCGTAGGAATTCGATGCGAAACTTGCCAGACGCTCGCTGTGCACGTTCGACGGGAGGGGTGACACGGCTCCGGATTCGCGGGCTAGAACCAGGAAAAATTTCTGCTCGGGCAAAAGGGCCGCGTAGCGAAGAGCGGTCCGGGTGACATTCAAATAGGCGGAAGGAAGCAGGATTACTGGTTCCGATCCCCAGTTTGTTTTCGGCGAGTCAGCTAGTTTCTTGCGCCATTTGTAGTGGGGATCGTATTTGTCGTATACCACCTGCCGCAACTGATCGAAGCTCAGGTTCGCGACCGCGCCGCTGCGCCGAACGACACCGCGGACGAGGCGTTTGCGTAGACCGCTGTGAAGCGCTTGCAGTGGAATTTTCAACTGAGAGCTGACGGCGTCGCCAATCAGAGAGGGACGGCTCGCAACCAGGGTGCGGCATTTGCGAAGAGTTTCCGCCAGGCGAACGGCGAGGCGAACGTCCTGTAGTTCGGGATGGAGCATCATGGTAACTACGTCCCACCAATCGATGCCGAAGCGATCCACGACGCGGCCCATGCCGGCTTCGAGAATGTGGCGCCAGACTTGTACGTCTTTCACCTCGAGAGCAAGGTCGAAGATGCTCGAAACGGGACAGCCCAGTTCAGCGCTCCGTTGGTCATAGAAGGATCTTGGGGCGCGGCCTAAATCGATGACGGCATCCCAACGCTGGGTTCGCCACGAGCCGTGGAAATCGTCGTCGGGATGTAGGAGGAAAACTCGCATGGCGGCGATGGCTTCAGAATGCTTTTAGCGACGGCCTCCCGAATTGGAGGCGACGAGGCGTTCGTACATTTCGAGAAGGCGGGGGAAATTCTGGTCCCAGTCCGCTCTGTTGGCTACGACGCACTGGTTGCGTTCTGAAATGTGGTTGCGCTGGACTGCTGTGAGATTCGCGGCTTGCAACATTTTGTCCGCGACAGCTTCGGCTGAACCGGCGCGAGCTAACCATCCATTCTCTGGTTCGGTTACCCATTCGCGGTTGGAGGGAATGTCGGTCACGAGAACGGGTAATCCGGTGGCCATGGCTTCGAGCAGAGAAATGGAGGTTCCATCGGACTTTGCGCAACTGATATATACATCGGCGGCGCGAAACCACTTAGGCAAATCTTCGGTAGGCTGCGGTCCGGCTAGAAATGCGGCGTCGTGCAGACTGTGCTCATCGATGAAACTGCGGAGGGTCGGATCTTGAGTTCCGTTGCCGACCAGCAACAAACGGAGCGTCGAATTCATGGTTCTGGCTCGAACGAACGCGTCGAGGAGGACGTCGGTTCCGTAGAGTGGCGTGTAGGAGCGGGTGTAGATGAATGTGGTGGTGTCTGGTTGGCGCGCGAAGTCTTCGGCGGGCAAGGGGCCGGTTGGAGAAAAAATGCCCCGCTTTATTCCCCAGGGAAACTGAACGACCTGGGCATCGGAAAATGCGCGGAAGGAATGTGCCTTTTTTCTCACCGTGTCGCAATCGCAAAAAAAGGCATCGGCTTTTTGCAAGGCTAGTTCGGTTGCGTGTTTCCATTCTGCATCGCGATCTGCGTCGACTAGCAGGTCGGAGCCCCAGGACATGAGGAGCAAGGGATGGAAATCGGCGAGAGCGGCCAAATATCCGGCGGTTTGGATGGGGCCGGCGTGAACGAGTGCGGGCTTCACGTCTTTCAAGACGGTATGAAGTGCGGGCAAGAGTCCGCGATATTGTTCGGGCGGTGAACCATGCTCGATGGCATGGGTGGAAACTACGGTGCTGATGCCCGTCGCCTGTTCGGTGAGGCGGGTTGTGCTGAGATTCCAGGACCATACGTCGTTGCCGGCGGAGAGCAGTTCTCCCAGAAACCTTCGATTGTGGACAGAGGTGTTATCGGTGAGGTAAAGAATTCTCACTCCCGAACCTCAGCCAAGCTTGACCATTGGAGGCATTCTCCCGCAGGTAAATCATTTGTGAGCTTTCTGCCGACGACGCGCTCGAGATCGTATGGGAACACGGCAACGCGCGGGGCGGGGCGGAGAGCTTCCAACATTTCCGCGCGGAGAATTGTGCCTGCGGGCAGAGCGTTCACGGCTCGCAGACATCGTCGTTGGACGACGACGGTGTCACGTTCGTTTTCGGCGACAAATTTATTGGAAGAGCCGAGAGCCAGTTCGAGTTCGCGGGTGCGGTCGACCATTTCGCGCCACGATGAGGGCGTCATGGAGAAGGGATGGTCGGGGCCTTCCCGATGATTGTCGTCGGTGAAATGCTTTTCGATTACGCGCGCGCCGAGGGCTATGCTGCCCAGCACGGTTGCGTGTCCGGGAGTGTGATCGGAGAGACCCAGAATTAAAGTGGGAAACATGGCGCGATAAGTTTCCAGGACGCGAAGGTGAATGTGGCCGAAATTTTCAAGACTCGCGGTGTAGTTGGTATTGCACTGCATGAGAACTAATTGCTTATTGATGGCTAGAATTTCGCTAACTGCACGTTTCACGTCTTCCAAGTCGGAGGCTCCAGTGGCGAGCAGCACCGGCTTGTTTTTGCCGGCGACTTTGCGGAGCATTTCGGGCCAGGTAATGTCTCCGGAACCGATTTTGAAGAGATCGACGAAGGGATCGAGCATGTCGACGGCTTCGAGATCGTAGGGAGCGGAAAAATAATCGATGCCGCAGGCGGTGCATTCCTCCTTGAGGGCGGGCGTCCACTCCCAGGGCAAAGTGGCTTCCTGGTAGACCTGAAGCACACTTTTCTTCCACTTTGCCTGATGCGAAATTTGACCGCCCAAGCCCTGGAAACCGACTTCGCTGACGATTTTACGGGCGCGGAAATTCTGAAATTTAGCGGCGTTTGCTCCAGCCTCGGCGCATAGTTTAATAAGTAATTTGGCGCGTTCAAGATCGCCGTCATGATTGGCGGAGATATCGGCTACAAAATAAGTCGGGTGCTCCAAACCAACCAATTTGTTTCCGAGTTTGAGGGTCGTCATGGCTGGCTCCGGTTTTTCATTTAATCGTTTGAATGATCGTTGTTATTGAGCAAATAATTCTTGAGTTGTTGGGGGTACTGTTGATCGCGTAGTTCGCGAAATTTTCGCAAACCTGAGTCTATGCCGGGCAGGGACAGGCCCAGCGCACGCGTGACTTTGGCAGTGTTCAGCGAGATGTCCAGGGGACGGGGCGCTATTAACTTCATGTCTTTGACGTGGCAAGGCGTGATCTGCGCGGGATCGAATCCAAACGTTGTAGCAACGCGCTGGGCAAACTCAAACTTGCTGACTCTTTCGGAGCCGGCTACGTGATAGATGCCGGTCAATTTGTGCTGCAACATCGCGAATAAAATGGGAACCAGATGGTTGACCAGGATAGGAGTGAAAAACACGTCGGCGAATCCTGGGACATCGTTACCCGCTTGCAGCCGGACGAGAACCCACTCCGCGAGGCTTTGCTTTTCCTGCGCGTTCCAACCGTAAATATTGACGCGAACCACGAGGGCCGCCGGGTGAAGGCGCATGGATTCCTGTTCGCCGGCCAGTTTTGACTTCGCGTAGATGTTGAGAGGAGCGGGTTGGTCTGTTTCGACGTAGCGACCGCTTGCGCCGTCGAAGATGGCATCGGTTGAGATGTATATAAAAGCGGAGTTTAATTCGGTGGCGGATTGGGCCAGTAGCGCCGAGGCTTGAACATTGATGGCCTGCGCTCGGGTTGGATTGTCTTCGCACCAATCGACGTTGGTGGCGGCGGCACAGTGAATGATGGCTGTGGGCCGCAGGTCATGAAGTAGCTTGCGAGTTGCGGAGCTATCGGTGAGATCAACCTGAGCCACTGGCATTTTCGGATTTCTGAGAACATGGCGGTGGCAAAGGCCGACGGCTTGCCAGCCGAGGTCGACGGCGGACTGGAGTACGCTCGCGCCGAGCAATCCGCTTGCGCCTGTGACGAGCAGCATCACCTGACCCGGAACACCGGCTGAATGATCTGGCCTTCGAGATGGATTTCGGGACGCGGGTCGCTGAGCCAGTTTTTCATGGTTTTGAAAACTTCGGAATAAACTTTGAGTGTCTGCTCGACGTCGAGTGGCTCGTGAGCTGCCGTCATGTTGTGAGTCGCGAGGAGCAAGACGCCTCGTTTCGCGCACTCCTGCGAAAAAAGGCTGCGTGATAAAAGACTGTCTTTACCCTCGGCGTCGAGGAACTTAATGAGCGACCAGAATGGGTAGCCGACACACTTGATGCGATTCTGCAATCCGGCCTCTTCGGACAGGGCGTTCAAGCCTTCCTGTAGAATGCGGCCGTTTTTTTCCATCTGCACGAAGGCGCGCTTGGTTTCGAGGATATCCAGGACTTTCATGGCGGCTGCCATGGAGGCGACTTCGCCCCCGAAGGTGAAGCTGAAAAAAATCTCCTCGAAAATCTTCATGATGTCGGCGCGACCGACGATGCAGGAGATGGGAAAACCGTTGCCCATGGCTTTGCCGAAGCAAGAGAGGTCGGGGGTGACGCCGAATTTTTTCTGCGCTCCACCGAGACCGAAGTGGAAGCCGCTGCAGATTTCGTCGAAGATCAGCAACGCACCATGCTGGTAAGCAAGTTTCTTGACTCCTTCAAGGAAGCCGGGTGCCGGGGGATAAAAATTAACCGGCTCCATGATCACAGCGGCGAACTGACCTTTATGGTCCTGGAGAAGTTTTTCGAGCGCGGACAAATCGTTGTAAGGGAAAGGGTGGGTGAGCGCTCCTACGGCTGCGGGCACACCGGCGCTGCGGGTGGTGCTTCCGATGAACCAATCCTGCCATCCGTGATAGCCGCAGCAGGCAATGCGTTCGCGGTTGGTAAAAGCCCGTGCTGCGCGCACCGATCCGGCAGTGGCATCCGATCCATTCTTGCCGAAGCGGACCATCTCGGCGCAGGGGATGAGTCTGATCAGTCGTTCCGCGAGTTCGACTTCCAAGGGGTGAGGCAAAGAAAAGCTGTGCCCTTGTGACAATTGCTTCGCGGCGGCCGCATTCACTTCTTCGTTGGCGTAGCCCAGAATGTTTGGCAGAAGTCCCTGGATGTAGTCGATGTATTCGTTGCCGTCGACATCCCAGACGCGACTTCCCTTTCCTTTACTAAGAAAGATGGGCGCCACACCTTGCACGTGCTGGTTGTAGCTTTTGCTGAAAGTTTGGGCGGAGCCGGGAATTACTTTTTTGGCGCGTTCTAACCAGGCTTTGGATTGATTCAAGGGCCGCGCGGGAGCAGGGCCGGCGATTGCTTCTTCGTAGAGACTCTTGTAGTAGCCGCGATTGGAGAGGATTTGGGAATTTAATTTTTCGATGTCGGGGCGATCGTGAAGAAGCTGCAGAACATCTTCCATAAGAAAGTTTTCGCGGCCACGCATTGCTTCATAGACGGCTCTTACGAAATCGAGATCCTCCTGCTCGTCGACGGTCCAGCGACAGGATAGCTGCGCGAGCTCCACGGTGTTTTCGACGTTGGCTATACGAAACTTTTTTGAACGCAGGTAGGGGGTTACATGTTCGCGTTCGGAACTTTTGGTGGCCTCGTGCCAGGCCCGTTCCAGAGCGGAGAAGGAAAAGATTTCCGTATCCAAGCCGTCGGGATAAGTGCGAACCATGGCGTTTGAAGCGTAGTCTAGATCTCCGGCCTGAAAGCGGCGCACCACGCGATCGATGACAACGGGATCGATTAACGGGCAATCGGCGGTGATGCGAACGACCTGCGAAGCTTTCTCTCCACGGGCGGCGGCATAGTAGCGGTCTAAGACGTCGCTCTCACTGCCCCGATAGCAGGTGACGCCGATCTCGCGGCACATCTTCTCGATGACATCGTCGGCGGGAGCGGTTGATGTAGCGACGACGACGCGATCCACCAAGGTAGCCTGCTTGGCGCGATGAACTACATGCCAAAGCATCGGCCTCTTTTCGATTTCAGCCATGCTTTTGCCGGGCAGCCGCGTCGAACCCATGCGGGCCTGAATGACTGCCACTACCGGTCCTTCGTTCACTTCGTTTGTCCAATTCATCGTCTGTGGTTTTCCCTCTTCCGACGACTTCTTTGCCGCTTCGACTACGCGGATAACGTCTCGACTTTGTTCGAGATCAACCATGGGCCCGGTTCCGCTACCAAGCGATTCGAGAAAGTGTCGCATCTCGGCCACGTACATATCGTTGGGCTCGAAGACGTAGGGGATACTTTGCCAGCCGGGCTGTCCGGCTGAAAACCAACGCACTTCCTGGGCGCTGAAATCCCAAAGAGCAGTGCCGGTTTCACCTACAACTTTACAAATGCGAGTGTAGGTGCGCTGTACGAAATCGAGATGGAGTTCGGCGCGCCTCCGCTCAGGAAATGTGAGGTAGATCCACGCCGAATCTTCAACGTTAACTTCGAGATTACTGAGATGCTCGGCCCGGCAAATGACTTCGGTAGGCCGCCCCAATAGCCAACAAATGTAGTCCATTTCATGCGAGCCGTCGAGAATGATGCCGCCGCCTAGTTCGTGGCGGGCGCTATAACTTTCACGATAGTTCTGCCAGGGACGCCAGTCGGGGAGATATTGTCCAGCTTCGGCATTGAGCCAGAGAACGCGACCAATCTTTCCGGATTCGATAAGTTCCTTCAATATCTGGAGGCCGGGATGAAATCGCATGTTGTAGCCGATCTGGACGTTGCGGTCATGACGGCGGGCTTCGGCGATCAAGACCTGGATTCCACTGGACTCGTGGGAAAGCGGCTTTTCGATGAAGACGTGAGCGTGAGCCTGCAATGCGGCCAGGGCCTGCTCGACGTGATACACCGGCGGCGTGCAAATCAGGACGAGATCGGGTTTGAAATTCTTCAGGGCGCAGCTGTAGTCTTCGAAGATTTCTCCGTGGAGTTCGTCTTTGCATTCCCGTAGTGCGGCGGTGTTGGTGTCGCAAAAACCGAGTTGTGTAACTCCCAGCGATTTGAGATTTCTGGCATGACGCCGGCCGATGGAACCGCAACCGACGACCAGAGCCCGATAGCCCACCCAATCGGAAATTCTGGACATGTATTAGATTGATTCCCTGATTTCGAGCCATGGCAAAGGCTCGCCCTTCCCTTCATATTTCGGTTCGTGTTTCCGTTCAAAGTAACGCAAAACTTTGTGTACCGCGAGAATAACGTCTTCGACATCCTGCGCAGTCATGGTATGGAACATAGGCAGGCTGATCAGGCGCTCGTAGGCACCTTCGGCAACGGGAAACTTTTCCTGGGAGCCGAAGCGCTCGCGGTAATAGGGATGCTGGTGCACGGGAATGTAGTGCACGTTTACGCCGATGTTTTCCGCCCGGAGGGCTCGGAAAATTGCCGCGCGCGCCGAGGTCAGGATCCCAAGCTTGAGCCGGATGGGATACAGATGCCACGCCGGATCGATGCCATCACGCACGACGGGAAGGACTATCGCGGGCGAGTCACGGAATGCGTGCGTATATTGGGCAGCGATTTCGCGGCGCCGCTCCAGATTCGCTCCCAGCTTTTTGAGTTGTGACAGTCCGAGCGCGCAAGCGATATCTGTGAGCTTGTAGTTGAAGCCGAGCAGCACCATTTCATAATGCCACTGGCCCGTTTTCTGCCGTTGGCCAGCTTCGCTAGTGATGCCGTGATTGCGAAACCGCCGCAAGGTTTCCGCCAAACGCGCATCGTTGGTGGTGACCATTCCGCCTTCACCGATGGCGAGGTGCTTCACGGGATGAAAGCTGAATACGGTCATGTCGGCAATGCTTCCTACGTGTTTGCCCTGGTACTCGGCGCCGAGCGCGTGGCTGGCATCTTCGATCAGAAGGCTGCCGTGAGCATGCGCTAACTGGGCGAGTTCATGAAGAGCGGCGGGATGTCCGGCGTAGTCAACGGCGATGATGGCTTTGGTGCGTGGAGTGATTTTCTTCGCGACTTCGCAGGGTTCGAGATTCAAGGTGTCGGGCGAGACATCAACGAATATCGGAGTAGCGGCCTGATACAGAATGCAGTTCGCGGTAGCGCAGAAAGTGAGCGGAGTGGTGATCGCTTCATGGCCCGCTCCCAATCCCGCGGCAAAGGTTGTGCCGTGCAGCGCGGCCGTGCCTGAGCTGAAGCTTACGGCATGGCGGGCACCGACCCAGGCGGCGAAGCGTTCCTCAAATTCCGCCACTTTCGGCCCGGTGGTCAGCCAATCGGACTTTAATACTTCAACGACCGCCTGAATGTCGGCGTCGTCGATGCTCTGGCGCCCATAGGGCAGGAGTTTTTCGCGCACGGGTTTGCCGCCGTGGATGGCGAGTGGACTCAAATTTGTGGGCAAGGCGGTCATACGAGGAAACTCATGCTAAGGAACTCAAACCAGGAAACTCTGCGCAGGAACTCATGCTAGGCAGAGGTGGGAAGCGCCTCCGTCGCACTGGCTTCGGGCGCGACCAGTTCTTCGAGTTCGCGGCGCGTGAGCCAGCTGGCGTTGGTGTCGCTCGAATAGCGGAATCCTTCTGGCAACGGCTTGGCGTTGACCCAGTTTTCGGATTTCCACCAGGGATGCGCCGGTTGGATTAAATACATATCTTCGGTTTCGAGAGTTTGCCGCGATTCGTCTTCGGAGACCAGGACCTCATGCAACTTCTCTCCGGGACGAATGCCGATGTATTCGACCTGACATCCGGGAGCTACGGTTTCCGCGAGATCGACCAGGCGCATGCTGGGGATCTTGGGAACAAAAATCTCGCCGCCGTGCATCTGTTCGAGGCAACGGATGACAAACTTCACACCCTGATCGAGGGTCAGCCAGAACCGGGTCATGCGGGGATCGGTGATGGTGATTTTCCCGCGCCGCCGCTGTTCGAGAAAAACCGGGATGACGCTGCCTCGACTTCCGACGACATTGCCGTAGCGCGCGCAACTGAAGCGCGTATCTTTTGCTCCGGCGTAGGCATTGGCCTGTACGAATACTTTTTCGGCACAGAGCTTGGTAGCTCCGTAGAGGTTGATGGGATTAACCGCTTTGTCGGTACTGAGGGCGAGGATGCGGCGCACTCCCTGATCGATGGCAGCGTCGATGACGTTGCGGCCGCCCATGATATTGGTCTGAATCGCTTCGAAGGGGTTGTATTCACAGGCGGGAACCTGCTTGAGGGCGGCGGCGTGGACTACAACTGTGACTCCGGAGAGAGCACGCTTCAGTCGATCGGCGTCGCGGACGTCGCCGATGAAATAGCGCAAGCTGGGATGGTCAAAACCCGATGTTCTCATCTCATGCTGCTTCAACTCGTCGCGGCTAAAGATGACGAGGCGCTGGGGCTGGTAGTCGCGCAGCATGATTTCGACAAATTTTTTCCCGAATGATCCGGTGCCACCGGTTACCAGTATTGATTCCTGCCGCCAATTCACCATTCTCTTCCCTTCGAGTTTTCTCTGCTCTTTCGCACGTTCCATGAATGTCATCAGCGGGTGTTAGCGTGCCGTGGAATCCACAGAAATGTGCGGTTTTTGGGTATTTTCTTGTGCTGGCTAGTATAGCTGACCGGGAGCTGGGGTAAATATGGCTGAGAAGAGTCGGTGGTGGAGTACAGGAAGGAGATGGTCTCAGGCTCCGACGCTCGCGCTGAGTTGATCGCCGCGCAGCAGTTTCGCTCGGAGATTTCGGTAGAAACCCGCGATGTGGGCTTCGAATTCCGACAGGTTCATGTCGGCGGTGACGTGAACGCGGGGGATAGCAAAGCGATCGATCTTTATGCCGGAGTTTGCGCCTAAGCCTCCACCGGTGTTCATGAAGGCGCACTGAAAACCGGCTTGCTCGGCCAGGCGCAATTCTCTTGCGCTCACGGTCTCGGGGTTGCCGAAGGGATAGCCGAAGGCCCAGACATTCTTCTCGAGGACTTCTTCCAAGACAGTGCGGCTTTGGAAGATCTCTTGCAGGGCCATCCCGTCAGGCGCGCGAGAGAGAACTGGGTGGGAAAGGGAGTGGGCGCCTATGGTCATTCCCGTGGATGCCAGTTGACGCAGACCGGCACGATCGACGACCAGGAATCTTGCGGCCAGGGTGGGATTCTGAACAATGTTGTCGGGCCAACTTTCCGGGAGTTTGAGCTGCTCCCGGATTTGATCGAGGAATTGGCGGCGGAGTTCTTGATCGAACTGCGACAGTTGACCTACCAGTTTCCACCAGTGGGCATGGATCTGATTCGGTGCGATAGGACCGAGGCTGATAGCGGCTTCTGGAAGTGCGATGGAGATTGGTGCGCCGGCTTCCAGCAGCATCAGGTAGAGCTGTTCGTACCACAGCATCGAAGGATGCGGGCCGGCGGAGGCTCCGGTGGCGAAGAACAAGCAGGACAGATGCAGACTTTGCAAGATGGGAAGCATTTCTGTGACGGTGTTTTGCAATGCGTCGTCGCAGGTCAGCAAGATGGAACGAGGCGGAAGGGACGAGGTGCGCTGGGACCACTCCAACTGGGCCCACTCCAGGAAGTCGTCTGGTGTGATGACGTGGTAATGGCGCTTCAAAAGGCTCAACTGTCGACGAAAGGAATCGGCGTGGACCAGGTTGCCATCGAGTGCGTGGTTGCGGATTTCGTATCCTGAGGGAAAAACGCCGTGATAGGTGACAACGGCCGGACCCGAGCCGGCGGTGTGGTGGAGGTATCCGCTGCGGGAGAGGACAGGAAAGACGATGTGCTTCAGCGCGGGACTTACGAATTTCACAGCGACCTTCTTCCAGACGTTACCGCCGGTTACGGGGAATTGTATCGCAGGGTTTGCGGCTTTTTTCCTGGCTTACTTTTGCAACGAAGGGCTTTGGTGACGGGAAAGCGTGCTGTGAAATAAGAGCTTGTTCCGCGTCATGGAAAAGCGATAGAGGAAGCCGGCTTTCAAGATGCCTTGTATGGACGGATGGTTTTTGAAGGCACTGAAGATCCAGGCGGTTTTTTGTTGCTTCTGGAGAGAGGCAGCGGCCAGGCGAATTGCGGTGGCGTAATATCCGTGGCCGCGTTTGGCCACTGGAGTCCAGCAGTCGAAAATTATGCAGGCGTTAGGGTCTGTCGATGCGAGACGAGCATCGATTTCGGCGAGGTGAAATCCGTCATAGTTATCGACCCATAGAAAGTGAGCGGCCGATTCTCCCGCGGGCTGCAACATGTAACCGACGGCTTGGGACTGCTTCAGACGTCGCGCTGAGCGCATGAGATATTGCAGGGTTTGCTGGTCTTCGTCGTCGCTTTCTGCGTTGTGCATGGCAGCGTCCGCGATCTGCTCGGGGCCGAACGGGGTGAGAGAGAAACCTTCATCTTCGGAGGGCACCTGGTTGGGGGCCTCAAAAAAAGCGATTTCGTCGGTGGACGCGAGGACTCGCTTGGCTCTGGTGGACAGATGGGTGGCGGTTGCTACGATTCCAGTCTTACGTGCGCGACTGGCTAATTTGTTGGCGCGGTCCCGGGCGCTCCGCAGGCCGGTCTCGACGGCTGGGAATTTTGTGACTCCAGCGACGAGTTGATATCGGCTGACATTTATCCAGTGACGTGGGACGCTGCTGGAGAGTTGTAAGTAGCGGGTCGGCGTTACCGCGTTGCGGTAGCGTTGCTTGTAAGTCTCGTCGCCTAATCCGAGATCGAGTCTTTTTACCGTGGAATCGGCGCAGGCTTCTTCGGTTAACAGACGCAGCAGGCAGGAACCGGGGGACAATCGCTCGTATTGCACCTGGTAGGTGGGGAGATACCAGAACCAGCTATCGGAAAAGCGGAAGCCGTAGTTCCAGGCAATCGGGTGACCCCCGACCTCTAAGCGACTGATTTTTAACCAACCTTCGCGGCTCAGGAGGGTTGCGAGTTGGGTTAAGAAGAAGCGGCGCTCGGGATGCACCAGCGGGCTTACGCGATTGGTCGTGAGAAAACGGAAGGTTTGCGCGACAAAAATCGGCTCAAGGGCGTTGGTCAATTCTTCTTCCTGGCGCAGATGGGTCACTTGGATGGGACCGGTCTGGCTGAGTTTTTTCAAGCCCCGTTTTTCTTTCTCTTTGCCGGCAACGGAATGAAAGACGGCTTGCCGCTGACCTTCGTTGCTTAGCGCGATCATTCCGCAGTCGCTAGCGGGGCGATCATGCAGATGGAAGCCCTGCGATCGGGCGATGGCGGCGATTGCCGGAAGGGTGGGAGACGCGGCGGGCACGCTGGCAAATATCAGATTCCGCACTTTGCGTTTATTCAATTCTTCGAGGACGGCGGACACGACGGCTTGGCGAGTCTGGGGCGCACTAACGATGTCACAGTAATCGGCGGTTGTAGCGGTGAGAAAGAAGGCGTTTTCGGGCGATTCCCGGTGGGTAGCCAAAGCGGCGAGGCCGCGCAGGCGATTGGAGTCATAAACCAGGAGTATCAGGGGCGAAAAACTGTTTAAATAAGCGCGGCTGGCGGCCAAAGCCCACTGCTGGGTGAAGAAAATTTCTGGCCGTTCCATCTGGAATACCAAATCGTTCCAGGCAAGAACGATTTGCGGGTCTTCTGGCACGTTATCCAGAACTGTTACCGTCAAGGTCGCTCCATTTATTGCGGTTGCATCGTCGTTGCTATTGCATCATGGTTGCTATTGGATCGTCATAGCTAGTGGATCGCGATAACTTTTGGGTGAATGCTTTTCGGTCGTCGCTTTTTCGACCATTGCTTTTCGATGACGAGTCTAGCATCGGGACGGATTCCGGCCTGCGGAAACAGGTATCCAAAACAATATCTCCGGACGGCAATTTTTGCGGGTTTCTTGCTGGTGGGATGTTAAAATCAACCGAATTCCTCATAATCGTCCGCTTTCGTCGGCCTGGTTTGCTGCGTTGGGCATGGCTTGAGTGAAGAGTTCTGTAGCGAGGTTGGCGGAGAGTAACCGCAGGGACGCGCCGCAGCCTAAGGAGTAACGATGTCATTGGGACCATTGGTTCCACGAGGTGACGGTTCGCACAACGACGGATTCCGAGATTTGCCTCCCGCGAGTCCGGCCGAATTCCTGAGGCCGATTGGATCCGCGCTGTATAACGTGCTGCCGGCGCAGGAAGCGACGCTTCGCGAATATCTGCGGGTTCTGATTAAACGGAAGTGGATGGTTCTTTCCATCATTGTGGCGATATTTCTGGCAGTGGCGATTGCCAGCCTGCGCCAGACTCCTGTGTATGACGCGGTTGGACGGATCGCGGTCAACAAGGCGGATTCGAACCTGATTTCGTTTAAAGACTCGACGCCGGACACCGACTATGTGTATGAGCAGAGCGATCTGGACACGGAAGTTCGCATTCTGCAAAGCGACCTGATGGCGCTGCAGGTGATTCGAAATCTGAATCTGGACAAGCGGGCGGAGTTCGGCGGGCATTCCGATCAGAAGCAGGCGAACCTGGTCGCCGATCCGCTGCAAACGGATTCGAACCGGACGTCAGCGCTGCTGGCGATGTTTCATTCGAAGCTGCGGGTCACGCTGATTCCGAACACACGAATCATGGAGATCCATTTCAGTTCGACCGATCCACAGCTGGCCTCGAACGCGGTGAACACTCTGGCGAACACGTATGTGGAGCAGAATTTCAAGACCAAGTTCGAATCGACGATGCAAGCTTCGGATTGGCTTTCGAAACAACTGGTCGACTTGCAGATGAAGGTGGAGACATCGCAAGAGAAGCTGGTGCGCTACCAGAAGGAACACGAGATTCTGGGAATTGATGAAAAGCAGAACATCATCACGGAAAAGCTGGACGAGCTTAACAAAGAGATGACGGTGGCGGAATCGGACCGCATGCAGAAAGAAGCTATCTATCGTCAGACGCAGACCAACGATCCGGATGCGATTGCGGCGGCGATTATTTCGGATACGGTGGGCGGCGAAACTGGCGCCGGTTCGATGCTGCTGGACAAGTTGCGGGAACAGCAGGCCAGCCTGAGGATTCAAGTGGCGGAACTGAGCACTCAATTCGGTCCGTCGTATCCAAAGGTGGCGCAACTCGACAGCCAATTGAAAGAGATTGACCGGCAGTTGCTCTCGGAAACCAACAAGGCCGTCGATCACCTCAAGGGACAATATCTGGCGGCTTTGCAGCGCGAGACCATGTTGCGCACATCTTTTGAGAAGCAGAAACAGGAAGCCAACAAGCTCAATGAAAGTGCAATCGAATACAGCATCCTGAAACGCGACCTGGACAGCAACCGCACGCTTTATGAAGGATTGCTGGAGAAGTTGAAGGAAGCGGGGGTTACGGCGGGATTGCGCTCGAATAACTTTCGCATCATCGATGCGGCACGCATTCCGACGATGCCGAGCGAACCGAACATTCCACGCAACCTGTCATTCGCGCTGGTGCTGGGCGTGATCTCGGGCGTGGGGCTGGCGTTCGTGCTGGAGAACATGGACAACACGGTTCGTACGCCGGAGCAAGCGACTTTGCTTTCGGCGCTGCCTTCGCTGGGAATGATCCCGCTGGGCTCGTCGACTTCGAACCGCGGATCGGGGAAGCGACTGGCGTTGACGGCGGCGCAGGAAGTAGTGGAGACGGTGACGCAGGGGCGCCCGCAATCGCAGATGGCGGAATCGTATCGCGCGCTGCGAACTTCGCTTTTGTTGTCGAACCTGGGAGCTCCGCCGAAGGTCATAATGGTGACCAGCGCGCGTCCGCAGGAGGGAAAGACTACGACGAGCATTAACACGTCGATCGTGCTAGCGCAAAAAGGGGTGCGAGTTCTGCTGATCGACGCCGACCTGCGTCGTCCCAGTGTTCACAAAACTCTGGGCATGGGTCCACGCAGCGGACTGAGCAACGTGCTTACCGGAAGCGCTACGGTGCAGCAGACGATTACAGTCTCCCCGATTTTGCCGAATCTTTTCATCATGCCGGCGGGCACACCTCCACCGAATCCGGCGGAGCTGCTGGCGTCCTCCAACATGAGGGACCTGATCACCGAATTGCGCGGACAGTACGATCACATAGTGATCGATACGCCGCCGACGTTGTCGGTGACGGATGCGGTGGTCTTATCGCCCCGGGCTGATGCCACCATCCTGGTAATTCGCTCGGGACAGACCACGAAGCAGGCGCTGCGACGAGCTCGGGACATTCTGATGCAGGTGAACGCTCACGTGGCGGGCGTGCTGCTGAATGCGGTGGATCTGACGTCTCCCGATTACTACTATTATTACGAATATCAGGGGAAATATTCTCAGTATTATCAGGAAGATCCGGTTGCCGCGGCGAGCGATACGGAACAAAAAGCGGTTTGAGTTTGGCTTCGCGGCGGGCAGGGATTGCGGTGAGGCCTTCGAATATTTAACGGGATCGTTGGCAGTCAGAGTCATTGTTAGTCAGAATCATGACCATTGCACTTTCAGATCCGCGGCGGCGTTTGCAGTTTGCTGTCGGGGTGATTCTGCTGGGCTGCGTTTATGTTGCTCTGGCGGGCAAGGAGTTTGCGGCCAGTGTGTTTGCGTCGCGGGCGGAACTGACGTCGCTGAAGCGTGCGGTTCTTCTCTCCCCGGGAAATGCGGACTATCGACACCGGCTCGGGCGCTTTCTTGCGTTCGTCACGGGCGATCCTCAGGCTGCCATCGACAGCTATCGAGCGGCGGTCACACTCGATCCGTATGACGCTCATTACTGGTTCGATCTCGGGGCGGCCTACCAGGTTACAGGCGACACCGGCAGCCAGAGAGCGTCTCTAGACCGGGCATTGCGGGCGGAACCGACGGCCCCGGATGTGGCATGGGAAGCGGCAAACTTTTTCCTGATTGACGGGGATGTGGAGCGGGCACTGGATGAATTCCGGGTAGTGATCGCCAACGATATTTCACTTGCAAATGCGGCGCTGGCGCAGTGCTGGAGAGTCCGTCCGGATACGGATGCCCTGCTGCGCGATGTGGTGCCGGCGCGCACGGACACGCTGCTGTCTTTTCTAGATTTGCTGGTGAGCAAAAAGGAAACCGAGGGCACGATTAAGACCTGGGACCGGCTCACACAACTGCATCAGAAATTCGAAAATCGGTATCTGTATGACTACGTCCGCTATTTGATTGGGGTGCGACGTCCGGATGCCGCGATGGCGGCGTGGGAACAAAGCGCGGACACGCTTGGCCTCGCTGGCTATCTGCCCTCAGAGGACAATCTGGTGGTGAACGGCGATTTTAATCTGGACATTTTGAATGGGGGCTTTGACTGGACCTACGTCAACCGGCCCGGGGTGCGTCCACTGCTCGACCCGAGCGACTTCCGCCAGGGTTCGCGTTCGCTCTCTTTAACCTTTGAAGGACCGGGAATCAATGACGCGGGAATCCAACAACTGATTCCGGTGCGCGGTGCGACCAGTTACGATTTCTCCGCATACTATAAATCGGCGGAGTTTGAAGGTGCGGGCGGTCCGCAGATTGTGTTGCGAGATGCCTACACGGGGACTCCGCTGTATGCGAGCGATCCACTGAACGATTCCGACTTCTGGAAGGAAGTTCACTCTCAAGTGACGGTTCCGAGCTCGACGACTCTGCTGGTACTTGCGATTGAGCGATTCCCCGCTGGTTCGCCGATTCGCGGCAAGTTGTGGCTGGATGGTTTCGAGCTTTCGCAGTCGGAAACGCCCGACCCTTCTCCGAGCCATTCCCCTTCTTCAGGTCCGTCGACTTCTTCTTCCGGTGAAAGTAGTTCTTCAGATCAAACTACTTCTTCACATCAACCGAAGGACAACCTGTGAGTTCAGCCCTGGCGACTCAGCCCGAGCCTAAGACCGTTGCCAGAGCGAAGCGACCGTTGCTCACCAACAACATTCTGCTGGTTTCAGCGAGCGTGGTGCTGTTGCTGGGGCCACTGGCGTTTGGAGCGGTCGAGCCCTGGGCGATTTTTGCGCTGCAAGCTTGCGCCATGCTGGTATTCGCCGCGTGGGGGTTCCGGCAGTGGAGCAACCGGGAACTGATTATCGTGGACAACCCGCTTTACCTGCCCATGACGGTCTTTTTTGCGCTCGTGTTGGTGCAATGGGTGATTGGAACGACGGCTTATCGTCTGGTCACCTACACGCACCTGTTGCTTTACGCCGCGTACGGCATGCTGGCATTTGTGGTGAGCCAAACCCTGCGTCGATCGTCGCAATTTGAGTTGCTGGCCAAGATATTTACAGGTTATGGCGCGGTGGTGGCGGCGCTGGCGGTTGTGCAAGGCATGGCGCCGAACGGAAAACTGTATTGGATCGTGACGGCGGCGCAAGGGGGTTCGATTTACGGGCCCTACGTTAATCGCAATCACTATGCCGGCCTGATGGAGATGCTGGTGCCTTTCCCTCTGGTTCTAGCGGCGAGCCAGTTCAGTAGCGGAAATCGCAAGATTATTGTGGCGGGGATTGCTGCGCTGATGGCGGCGAGTATTTTTCTTTCTGGCTCGCGGGGAGGCATGGCTGCCTTCATTGCCGAAATTGTGGTGCTGAGCGTGCTTCTGGTTCGCAAGCGGGACGGAAGCTGGCGACAGCCACTGATGCTCGGTATGTTTCTGGCGCTGGTGGTTATTTTTCTCGTCTGGATGGGCGGCAATGCGCTGACGCAGCGCCTGATGAGCATCCACTCGGAAGCACGTGAGGAAATTAACGGTGGGGTTCGTCTAACCATCGATCGCGATTGTCTGCGCATGGTGCTGAAGAAACCATTGCTCGGGTGGGGACTGGGCGCGTTCCCGATTGCGTATCCGGCATTTCGCAGTTTTTATACGAACTTCTTTGTAAACCAGGCGCACAACGATTATCTGCAACTGCTGGTGGAGACTGGGTTGGCCGGATTCGGGATCGCGGTCTGGTTCCTGGTGCTGATGTTCCGCAAGGCCGCAAGCAAAATCGGGGACTGGACCGATAGCGCTACTGGCGCGCTGACGGTGTCGGCGCTGCTTGGTTGTGTGGGAATACTGGTGCATGGCTTTGTCGACTTCAATTTGCAGATTCCGGCCAATGCGGCGTTGTTCTATGTACTTTGTGCTCTGGTGGCCAGCGGGCCTCTGCAGGAATCGACGCGCAAGAAGGTGGTACGCCGCCACAATCTGATTGTGCAGCCGGTGCCGGAAACCAGCGAAGCGTGAAGCCGAGCGCAATTCAGACCTCATCTTAAAATTTCCATGTTCGCGTAAACCCATAACCCGCCTGCCTGCTAGGTCATTTTGGCTTTTCATTTCGGGCTTGACTAATGCCTGTTCCTACGCTAATTTCTGTATTAACAGAAATAACAGATACACCATAAAACTATGGGATTGACTGAGATCGAGCAGAAATTCGTTCTGCACTGGGGTGAAATGGGCACGCGGTGGGGCATTAATCGTACCGTCGCCCAGGTCCACGCCCTGCTTTTTGTTTCTCCCAAGCCGCTGCACGCCGAGGACATCGCCAACACATTGGTGGTGGCGAGATCGAACGTGAGCACCAGCCTGCGGGAACTGCAGGGCTGGGGAATAGTGCGAGTTGCACATGTGCTGGGGGACAGGCGGGATCATTTTGAGTCGGTGAAGGATGTCTGGGAGATATTTCGCATTGTCGCGGAAGAGCGCAAACGGCGGGAGATCGATCCGACGCTACGAGTATTGCAGGAATGTGTGGTCGAGCTGAAGCGGGCGGGCTCAGGTAGCGCGTACACGCGGGAGCGACTGGAGGAGATGCTCAATTTCCTTACCACCACATCGGGATTATTTGAGGAGCTACTCAGCGTACCCTCCGGGGCGCTCAAGGGAATGGCGCGCCTGCGCGGAAAATTGAGACTGCTTTTTGGCACAGTTAAGAAAACGAAGTAGAAACGAGGCAAATGTGATTTCGCTCGCATCGGAAATGACGGACAGCAAGGGGCGGCACGCGCGGGGATGGCTTTTCTACGATGCGGAATGCGCATTCTGCACGGGGATTGCCCGCTGGCTCTGCGATCCCATGAGGAGACGCGGCCTGGCTTTGGCTCCGCTGCAGGATCCGCGCGTGGCGGTGCTTCTCGGACTATCCGCAGAGGAATTGCTGCATGCGGTGCGCTTTGTGCTCGCGGATCGGAAGCAATATGTTGGCGCGGACGCGATGCTTGCGGTCGCTGGCGAGCTGGTACAAGAGAAAAAATTGTGGTGGTTACGGCCGTTAGTCTGGTTCGCGAAAATTCCTGGGATGGTGCCCGTGATGCGTGCGGGATATCGATGGATCGCCCGACGCCGGAAATGCATGGCGCTCGCATCATATGCGAAATGCGAGAGGGCTTTATGAAAATCGAATTCGCCGATCTTTGGCATCCCAGTGGAACAATCGACCGAGGAACGTATGCAGTCGTGGGTCTGGTCGGGTTCGCACTGAAGCACAACCTCGACCGGCTGGTTGCGACGCTCGTCTTTCATCGTCCGTGGGGGCTTTTCAACTATTGGATTCCGATTCGAGATGTGGCGCGGATCACGGCGCTGGGCAGTTCGGACGCGGAATTCCTTGAGACCATGGTGGCTCTGGCGCTTCCTTTCGTGTGGATCGGGGTGGCGATGACCGCCAAGCGGCTACGGAGCGCGAACCTCCCGTCCGCATTGGTCATATTGTTTTTTGTTCCTTTTCTGAATCTGCTGTTTTTCCTCTGGCTCTGCCTGGTTCCAGCGCGACAAGGTTCAGGGGTGGAAATTCCCCCAGTTGCGACCCGGCCACGGAGTGGTGCGTCGCGGGTACGAATTTTGCCTGAAGGAGCGCTTGGTAGCGCCGCGACTTCCCTGTTAATAACCGTGCCGCTGGGACTTTGCATGGTGTTGATCGGCACTCGCTGGCTGACGAACTATGGTTGGGGCTTATTCGTCGCTTTGCCGTTCACCATGGGGTTCGGCGCGGCGCTGATCTACGGATTGCAGCGGCCGCGAAGCCTTGGCGGTTGTATAGGTGTCGCGTTTCTATCGATCAGCCTGCTGGGCTTGGGGCTGCTGGGGCTGGCGGTTGAGGGTGTGGCCTGCCTCGTGATGGCGATGCCGCTCGCCCTGCCCTTGGCGGCAATTGGTGGAAGTTTAGGATACGTTGTGCAGCGCCGACGATGGCTCGACCAAGGGAAGCCGGCGTTGGTTTCGATGTCGATGCTGCTGATGTTTGTTCCGGGAGTGCAATGGGCTGAGCACGTGGCGGCGCCGGTACCTTCCGTTTATGCCGTGCATTCGACGATCGATATCCAGGCTCCTCCAGAAAAGGTGTGGAAGCAAGTGGTCGCCTTCACGGAGATTCCGCCGCCGAGGGAATGGCTGTTCCGGGCCGGGATTGCCTTTCCGATCCGAGCGGAGATCGTGGGAAAGGGGCCGGGTGCGGAACGGCGCTGCGTTTTCTCCACGGGTCCGTTTGTGGAGCCGATCGAGGTTTGGGACGAACCGCATCTGCTGAAATTTTCGGTAACTACGAATCCGGCGCCGATGGAGGAGTGGACTCCTTACGCGCACTTTGAGCCCCCGCACGTACACGGATTTCTGGTGTCGAATGGCGGGCAATTTTTGCTCACGGCGCTACCGAACGGAGGAACGCGGCTCGAAGGCACAACCTGGTACCGGCACTCACTGTGGCCAGCAGAGTACTGGCGGGTGTGGTCGGATGAGATCATTCACCAAATCCATATGCGTGTGCTGCGACATATAAGGGATAAGGCGGAACTGCGGGCGCAGACATGAGAAAAGAGTATTGCGGCTATTGTTTCACTTGGTCGTCTTTGCCGCTTCTTACCATCAACACTATCGCTCCGCTCGTCGCTAAGGCGGCACTTACCAGGAGCAGGCCGCCTTTGAATTGTCCGGTGGAGGTTCTTACCAGTCCGATCACGTAGGGACCGACGAAACCGCCGAGGTTTCCGACTGAGTTGATAAATGCGATTCCGGCGGCGGCGGCGGTGCCTGACAGCAGAGCGGTGGGCATCGACCAGAACGGTCCGAGCATGCAGTTCACGCCGAGAACGGCGATACTGACCGCGAGAATAGCGGGGCCGATGGAAGTGGAATAGGCTGCGCAGGTGAGGGCCAGGGCTCCGATAAAAGCGGGGAGAGCGGTGTGCCAGCGTCGTTCTCCGGTGCGATCGGAGTGAGTGCCGACTGCGACCATGGCGACTGCCGCGGCTAGGTAGGGGATGGCGGAGAGCAATCCGATGGCGAAATTGCCGACCCCGGAAACGCTTCGGATAAGGGTGGGCAGCCACAGGCTCACGCCGTAGGAAACGGTGGTGAGTCCAAAATAGACGAGCGCCAGCATCCATATTCGGGGACTGCGGAGGGCGGCGAACTGGCCATTCACGATGGCGATTTCGGCACGTTCGCGTTGCAGCGTGTTGACCAGCCAGTCGCGCTCGGCGGTGGAGAGCCAGCGCGCTTGTTCGGGCTGATCGACCAGATAGGCGAATGCCACTGCGCCGAGGAGTATGGCTGGAATCCCTTCCATTAGAAACATCCATTGCCATCCCGCGAGGCCGGCGGTTAGATGCAGGCCTAGAAGCGCACCGGAGATGGGACCACCGAGGACTCCGGAGAGCGGGCCGGCGGTCATGAATCGGGCCACGGTGCGGGCTCGCGCCTGGGCTGGGAACCAATTCTTCAGGTAGAGGATGACTCCGGGGAAGAATCCGGCTTCGGCTGCTCCGAGCAAAAAACGGAGGAGGTAAAAACTGCGGTGGCCGCTGACCAGGATCATCGAGGCTGAGATCAGGCCCCAGACGACCATGAGCAGAGAGATCCAGCGGCGTGCGCCGACTCGCTGGAGAACCAAGTTGCTGGGCATCTGAAAAAAGAAATAGCCGGCGAAGAACATTCCGGCGCCAAGGCCATAGACGGCGTCGGTAAAGGCGAGTTGTTGGCGCATTTGTAGTGCCGCGAAGCCGACGTTGATGCGATCGAGATAGGCGACGATGTAGAGGAGAAATAGAAACGGGATCAAGCGCCAGGTGAGCTTGCGGACTACGACGGATTCGATCTCGCTTTGCATGTGAGAGACGGGTCATTCTCGTCTAGATTGGGTTCGTCGTTTTGTCCGTGGGTAAGCCTAACCGCTTCTGAATTTCGACGACGATTTCCTGGGGCGAACGGTCGATATCGACGGTGATGGCGTCTTCCGGTTCTTCGAGAGTGGCTAACTGGCTTTCGAGCATACGCGCGGTCATGAAGTGTCCAACGCGGGCGCGCAGACGCTGTTGTAGCAACTCTGGGGTACCTTTCAGATAAACGAAGTGTACGTCGGAATCGAGGCGCAGGCGCTCGCGATAGGTTCGTTTCAGCGCCGAACATGCCAGTATTGCGTTCTGGCGATTCTCGATCCAACTGGCAATCAGGTGGGTGAGCGTGTCGAGCCAAGGTTCGCGATCGGCGTCGGTGAGGGGAATTCCGTGGCGCATTTTTTCGACGTTCTCGGGCGAATGATAATCATCGGCGTCGGCGAATTGCCATTTTAATGGCGAGGATAAAAGTTGTCCGACGGTTGTTTTGCCCGAGCCGGACACTCCCATTAGGACGAGGACCATGCTGACTCCGTTATGTGCTCGGGTGTTGTGCGCTCCGAGGATGTGCGTGCGATTGAGAGTGGCTGCTCTATCGCGAATGTCAAATTTGCAGACGGCGGCTTCCGGCGAGTTTTCGAATGCGGAGTGAGGGCCGAGCTTCGTTCGGCTGGACAGCCGAAGGCGACTGTCCCTACCCGTTCAAAAACTACACCGGGACGGGCATAGCCCCGTCACCACAGGAATCAAAATACTTCATATTTCGATTAGCGGGGGCATAAAAGAAGGTCGTGGAGCTGTTGGACTCTGTATAATCCTGGGCCGTAAACGTTTCAACTTTCAGATTTGGGGATGGGCAGCAAAAAAATTGAGTTTTTAGGAGAGACGTATGAAGAGTTGGCAAATACGATTGTTGACCGGGGCAATACTGCTGGCGGTGGCATCCAGTATGTGCCTGGCGCAGGCAGCACCCGCAACCAGTTCGGACACGATGGCGCCGGCGAAGAAATCGGCGAAGGCGAAAGAAAAGCCGGTGGACCCTTCGACCATTCCGCAAGCTCCGGGTGGTGGTGGCGGCAAGGTTTGGGTGAATACCTCGACCAAAGTGTTCCATAAGGAAGGCGATCCCTGGTATGGCAAGACGAAGCATGGCCAATATATGACCGAAGCCGACGCTACCAAGGGTGGCTACCATGAGGCCAAAGAAGAGGATATGGGCAAGAAGAAAGACGATATGAAGAAATAAGTTCAGGACACAGGTTGAGGACCGACAAGCAGAGCCACTCGATTTCGGGTGGTTTTTGTTTTGCGTGAAGGTAGTGCGGGGCTTGGGTTGAGGGATTGGGTGCGGCTTGGCGGTGAATGTGCGGGTTTCATGGTGTTGCAAGGGGTGAAACGGGGTGGTTAGGGCGGTCTAGTACCTAGTTCCTACCCCGTTACGTTCGTAATGCTGGTCTTGTTTTGGGTATGGTCCGTGATATAACCGCGATATAGACTGCTTTTTAAGTTTTGAGCTGAGAATTCCGCAAATCGCGCGGATTTGTAGTTTAAGCGCAAAGCGAAGTCGAGGAGGAGTCGTGACAGAAGCACGTACCGGGAAAAGGTTTCCGTTGCAGTTGCCGATTAAGATTCATAAGGAAGATGCCACGGTAGACATGAGTGGCATGACCGGCAACCTGAGCGCTGCGGGGGTATACATCCGCGCAGATGCATCGCTCGAAGTCGGCTCGCCTGTAGAGTTTGAAATCACCCTGCCACCGGAAGTAACGGGGGGTAAGGACGATGTAGTGATTCAGTGCCGCGGCCGCGTGGTGCGGACCGATGAACCCAATACCAATGCCGAGTCCGGAGACAACCGGGGCGTTGCCTGTGTAATCGATTCATACGAATTCGTGCGCAACAGTTAACTGGGAGCGATCAATGCTGAAGCTTATTCTGGCTGACAATCAAGCAATTTTTCGCGCCGGTATCGCCAAGGTACTGGCCGTAGAAGACGAAATGCGCATTGTTGCGCAGGCGCAAACCGCTGAGCAGATGTTCATGGCGCTCGACAAATTCAGGGCCGCCGTGCTCATAATTGCCGGGGGTTTCCACTCCGATTTCAACTCCGTTCTTTCCGCTGCCAACAAGAACAAGACGCGCGTGGTGGTTCTGGCCGATACCGGCGAGAGCGCACAGCGCTATATGGCGGCAGGCGCTCATGGCGTGGTGTATCGCAACGTAACTAGTCCGGCACTGGTGGACTGCGTGCGGAAAATCGCTCGCGGCGAAAACTGGGTGCAGGATATGGCGGTGCCGAGCGAGCTGACCGAGAACGATATGGTGGGGCTGCGCGTTCGCGACCGTTTGACGGCCAAGGAACTGCGCATCGTCGCCCTGATTGTTCAGGGATACAAGAACAAAGAAATCGCCACGCAACTGGGGACAACCGAGCAAGTGATTAAGAACTACCTGCGCAATGTCTACGACAAGATCGGCGTGTCGGACCGACTTGAGTTGGCGCTCTTCACGATCCACCATCGCATCCTGAATGAAGCTGCGGCGGCGACGGCAGCAGCGGCGGTTCCACAAGCGGCGCAGAGTGCGGGCGCAACCAACTAGCATTTTGCTTTAAGCGATCAAGGCCGCCTACGGGCGGCTTTTTTGCTGTAAGCTGAAAACCGTTTCCGAAATGTTAATCCTGAAAATATGAAGATCTATCGACGCATCTCGCAAGGCGCCATTGCCCTTTCCATACTTATCGGCTCCGCTGGTCTGGCTGCGGCTGCCGACAAAACGGATGCGGTTGACGAGTACATCCAAGCGGAAATGACTAAAGAACACATTCCCGGGCTGGCGTTGCTGGTATCGCGGGCGGGGCAGGTGATGCGCGCGCAGGGGTATGGGCTTGCGAACGTGGAGTTGCGCGTCCCAGTGACGCCCGAAACAATTTTCCAGTCAGGGTCCGTGGGCAAACAGTTCACGGCGACGGCGATCATGATGCTGGTGGAGGAAGGCAAGGTTGGGCTGGAAGATCCGCTGACAAAGTATTTTCTGGATGCTCCCGCCGCATGGAAGCAAGTGACGATTCGGGAACTACTCAGCCACACGGGTGGCTTTGGCGACTATCCAAAAAGCTTCGACATGCGAAAGGACTATAGCGAGACGGACTCGATCAAGATTGTCGAGGGAGTCCCGTTGGCGTTTGCTCCGGGCACCAATTGGAGCTACAGCAATCTCGGGTTCCTCACGCTTGGGGTTGTGATTCATAAGGTGACGGGGAAGTTTTACGGCGACTTTTTGCAAGAGCGGATCTTCGGGCCACTGGGGATGAGCACGACTCGCATTATCAGCGAGGCGGATATTGTGCCAAACCGGGCCGCTGGGTACCGACTGGTGAAAGGCGAGTTGAAAAATCAGGAATGGGTTTCGCCGGTGGTGAATACCTCGGCGGACGGCAGCCTTTATTTTTCGGTTCTGGACCTCGCCAAGTGGGATGCCGCGCTATATACCGAAAAACTTTTAAAGAGTACGAGCTTGGAGCGGATGTGGACCGTGGCCAAACTTAAGAACGGTCAGCCGAATTCGGGAGACTACGGTTTTGGCTGGTTTATCGAAAAGAAGGATGGCCACCGGATCATTGAGCACTCCGGCGGATGGCAAGGGTTTGAGACACAGATTTCGCGTTACGTAGATGACAAGCTTACCGTAGTTGTTCTGACCAACCTAGGGGACGCCGATCCGGAAGTGATCACGCACCATGTGGCGGAAATGTATCTTTCAGGTAGCGTGAAGTGTGGACGGGGGCGAACCCCCGTCGCCACGACGCTTTATTAAACAACATTGCTAAACAATGCTAAACGATTTTTTCTCCCACCGACTTCGCTTGGGTAAAGAGGTAGAGATAGTCTGGGCCACCGGATTTTGAATCCGTGCCGGACATGTTGAAGCCACCGAAGGGGTGGGCTCCGACCATGGCTCCGGTACATTTGCGATTGAGGTAGAGATTGCCAACGTGGAAGTCGCGTACGGCGCGATCGAGTTTTTCGCGCGAACTGGAATAGACTGCGCCGGTCAAGCCGAATTCGGTGTCGTTAGCGATTTCTAAAGCGTGATCGAAATTGCGGGACTTGATGACGGCGAGCACGGGTCCGAAAATTTCTTCCTGCTCGAGAGTCGATTTTGCCGGTATGTCGGCGATGACGGTTGGCTGAAGGAAATAGCCCTCGCCAGCTTTGGTGTCACGAGCGCCTCCCGTGATGAGGCGTCCGTCTTTCTTGCCGATCTCGATGTAGCGCAGGATGTCGTTCATCGAACCTTCGTTGATGACGGCGGCCATCCCGGGATTTAATGTGGGATCGCCGATGGTGATTTTCTCGACCCGCGATTTCAATTTCTCCAGAAATTTGTCGTAGATGCGCTCGTCAATAATGGCACGCGAGCAAGCCGAGCACTTTTGCCCCTGAAATCCAAATGCGGCCTGAGCGACACCTTCGACCGCGGAGTCGATATCGGCATCGGCGTCGACGATGATTGCGTCTTTGCCGCCCATTTCGAGGACGGTACGCTTGATCCAGAGCTGACCGGGCTGCTGATTGGCGGCCGTCTTGTTGATATGCAATCCGACTTCGCGCGAGCCGGTGAAGGCGATGTAGCGAATCTTCGAATGGGCAACGAGGGCATCGCCGAAGCTTGCGCCTCCGCCGGGGCAGAAGTTCACCACGCCTTCAGGCATGCCGCATTCTTCGAGAAGTTCCACAAACTTTGCGGCAATGGTTGGCGAGTCGCTGGAAGGTTTCAGGACCACGGTGTTTCCGCTGACGATTGAGGCGAGCGTCATGCCGGCCATAATGGCGCAGGCAAAGTTCCACGGCGGAATCACGGCGCCGACGCCGAGCGGGATGTAGGTGAGCGTGTCACGCTCGCCGGGAAGCTGGACGGAGGGTTCGGCTTTCGCGAATCGCAAGGCCTCACGGGCATAATACTCGCAGAAATCAATGGTTTCGGAAATATCGGCGTCGGCCTCGGCCCAGTTTTTGGAAACCTCAAACACGAGCCACGCCATGTATTCGAGTTTGCGTTGGCGCATGACGTCGGCGACGCGAAATAAGATAGAGGCGCGCTCCTCCACCGAAGTGCGGCTCCAGTCGGTAAACGCGGCTAGGGCTGCATTCACGGCGGGATCCACATGCTCTTTGCCGGCTTTCTGATGGATGCCGACCACTTCGGAAGGCTTGGCGGGGTTGATGGATCGGATTTTGTCGGCCGTCTTGATGCGCTTACCGCCGATGACCAAGTCATATTCGCGGCCGAGCTGTCCGCGAACCTTTTCGATAGCGGCGCGCATATTACGCACATTAACTTCTTTGCCGAAATCGAAGAACGGCTCGTTTTTGAATGCGCCTTGATGAAGGCGGATTTGCAGGTTCGGCTGGGCTTCCATGGTAGCCATTGGGATCCTTTCTAGAGAGGCAATTGCGGGAATCGCCAATGAGTATTTTACACCCGACAAACGGCTCCCGAGGCCGAGCTTAGGGCTTGATCCCGCGGAGGACTAGGGGGGCGAATTGGGCTAGAAAATGCCATGATCAAATTGAAAATATTTGGCGAGTACTGTCGATCTGACCGCTCTTCGCACGACGTGTATGCAGAGACAAAGAAAAACGAAGGCGAGGCAGGACAATGCGTACATTTGTTGGTCAAGCAAGGTTAATTTCAGGGATCGCGCTGATTGGCGTCGGAGTTTTAACGTTCCACGAAAATTTGGGACGGACCGCTTCGCAACTGAGCGCGCTCGGCACAATTCACGGCGAGTCTTTGAGCCTGATGCCGTCGATGATCCTAACGACCTGGCGTGTCTGTCAGGCGTACGTTGCCGATCAGCAGGAGTTTATGCGCCGTTTTCTACAGGACATATTGCTATTGTCCTGGCCGCTGCTACTGATTGCGGCTGGGACTTCCCTTTTGCTCAATCGTGACCCGAGGCATGTCGGGGGCCTTTGTCACTTAAACCCGAAAAGCAATGCAAGAAATAAATATTGTGGGTCTGTCGATATGAGCATTTATGGTTCGACGCTAAGGTAGAGATTAGATTCGTTCTCAAGCTCAAGAGGAGACATAACAATGCGATTCATGGTGATAGTGAAGGCTACGGCCGATTCGGAAGCGGGTATTCTACCGAAGCAGAAGCTGTTTGCCGATATGGATAAGTTCAACCAGGAATTGGTGAAAGCGGGCGTGATGCTCGCCGGCGACGGCCTGCACCCCAGTTCGAAAGGTAAACGCGTCCGCTTCTCTGGAGAAAAGCGAACTGTGATTGACGGGCCGTTCACCGAGACAAAAGAGTTGATTGCCGGCTACTGGATTTGGCAGGTGAGATCGATGGAGGAGGCTGTGGAG
>Ga0209006_10000832_pt1 | contig 28462 bp, 23 predicted proteins | sample JacPin_JW_Ref_O2_FD_188567 | JGI IMG/M metagenome (GOLD analysis project Ga0209006, IMG submission 188567) | Forest soil microbial communities from Algoma, Ontario, Canada - Jack Pine, Ontario site 1_JW_Ref_O2 (SPAdes) (version 2) | ecosystem: Environmental > Terrestrial > Soil > Boreal...
TGGCCAGATCGAATACGCCGCTCAATGAGAACTGATGCTTGCGGTCCAGCGCGTTCGGGCCGGTAAACAGCAGCGGAGAATCGTTGTCGGTGGCGACGGTCGGAAAACTCGAATCCTGCCCCTGGCTGACATACTTGGAATAGGTATAGGCCAGCCGGAAGTTGGCTTCTTTCACGCCGAGCATCGGGTCGACGATGCGATGCGTGATGCCGATCTGATATCCGGTGTAGAGAGATCGTCCGGCGGTTGAAAGCAGGTCGAGCGTACCCAACGCGCCGCTGCCTGAGCCGTTGCCGGTATTGTTTTGCCCCGGGATTGGCGTAATGCCCGGGAACGCGCAGAAGGAGCAAGGCGCGCCACCCGATGTCGCGGAGTTGGAATCGAGTCCTGCAGCGGAGTAGGCGGCTTGCGCTCCGGCAATGCCGCCGTAGAAGGTGACCATGCACTGCGCATTGCCCCACCCTGGAGGGCAGCCTGCAGCGGCCTGCGCGGCGTCGCGCGCCGCTCCCGCGTTCACATAGTTGTAGGAACGTGCCGCGCCACTGTGATTGGCGTCGAGGACCATCAGGCTGTGTTCGCCGACCTGGCGAACGTAGTCGACGGTAAGGATCGTTCTTGGAGTCAGCTCTTCCTGAATACCGAGATTCATCTGATAAGAACGCGGGGCGCGATAGTTCGGACTGAAGACATCGAGTCCGTTGGCGTTCACGGCGCTCAGCGACGTGCCGACATAGTTGATGTTGGGACCGGCGCCAGCGGACGCGGCCGCCGACTGGAAGGCGCTGTTCAAGGCCAGGATCGGATTGGCGGCGGAAGAGATTGCGCTGCCGCAAAAACTCGGCTCAACCTGATTGGCAGCAGGATTGGTCACGATGCCCGCGCCGCCAGCGACCGTCGATCCGACCGCATTACCGGCCAGACTGGTCGGCCAGGTAAACGGCATGGGCACACCGAAGCCGCAAACCTGCTGCGGATCGGCAAGAAGTCCTTTGGTCGATCGGGCGCGCGCGTCGAGCACCGTGTCGTTCCACAGCGAGCTAGCGTAATACAGGCCTGCGCCCGCCCGAATCACGGTGCGGCCAGTGCCACCGGCATCCCAGGCGAATCCGAATTGCGGTGCGAAGTTCGCCGCCGGATTGTGAACCTGATTGCTGAGTCCCGGCTGCCAATCGTTCAGCACTGCGAGCGAACCGTTCTCCACGCGGCCGGTGTCATGGATGTAGCGCAAGCCATAGCTCATGGTGAAGGTGCGTCCAGCCTTCCACGCATCGCCGCCATAAAGCTGAATCTGATTGTCCGGGCCAAGTCCGCCACCCGCATTGCCGAACGCCGACTGCGCAGTCGAGTAGCCGATGCCGTTGCCGAGATAGGCAAAATCGGCCGGATACGCCGTGGGATCGCCGCTCGGGACGCAGTATGGAACCGTAATGGTTGAGTTGGGCAGACACATGCTGGTCGTGCCAACCTGCGGACTCATGAACAATGAAGTGATCTGCGCGCCTTGAAGGCGGTTATAAGTAATGCCGTAGCGCCAGACATGGCTTCCATGAATGCGCGTGCCGTCATAGCGGAACTCGATGGTCGAATCGAAGGTAGTGCTCGGCGCAAGCGGGCTGGGTCCGCTGCAATACGCTCCGCCCTCGCTTTGCGTGCAAAGTCCGTTGCTCGATGCGCCGATGTTGATGCCGAGACCGGGAAACGGATTGTCCGGACCCGCGGGAATCGTGCCGGTATAGTCGGCCACACCGCTGGCTGTCCGAAGATATTCGAAGCGCAGGCTGTGCGAGTAGATGCCGCGGTTGAAATCGTAGCCCACGGTATTCGAGGGTGAATGCACGGAGTTCTTGAACTCCTGTAACGAACTCGACGCGCCGAAGGGACGGATCTGGCTCACCTGATCAAAGCCGAAGCGGTAGAAGCCGTGCGCGTCTGGGCGGCGCTGCCAGTCGAGGCGGGCGTCGCCTTGAAATTCACGCAGCGGTTGGGAAAGCTGGGTGCCCAGCGTACTGAACGGGGCCACAAAGGGCTCGGCAGAAGTTACGTTCTGCTGCAAGCGCTCGCCATCGACGAACCAGAAAAGTTTGTCTTTCATGATGGCGCCGCCGGCGCGCGCACCAAATTGCTCGCGCTGGAAGGGCAAACTTCCAGAACCGGGCAGCGCGGCCGAGCCTTGATGCCCGAGATAAAATCCGAACGCTTCGCCGTGCAGTTCGTCGCTGCCGGAGCGCGTGATCAGATTGACCACACCGTTGGCAGTCAGCCCGGTCGGCAGATCGAGCATCGACCGAGACAGGTTGAACTCCTGAATGGCAGAAGCTGGAATATTCTGCGCGAGGCCGCCGACATTCTCATCGGAAATACTTACGCCATCCACTTCGACCCGCGCATCGCGGCCATATTGGTTCGCAAATGAAATGGTATCGAGTCCGGTTTTTCCCGCGTTGAGCAGGCTGCCATCCTGGAACTGAACTCCCGGGACGATTTGCGCGAGATCGAGAAAATTACGGCTGTTGAGAGGATAAATATCGAGTTGATCGCCATGCAGCATGCTCTGCACGACGGGCTGCTCGTGGTTAAGCGTGAGCGTCGGACCTTCGTAGTCGGACTTCTCCGTGCCGACGGTAAGCTTCAGCGTGTATTCCGTAACTTCGGCGACTCGGACGGAAAGAGTGCGTTGCGCCGGGGTAAAACCCTTGGCCTCAACCTTCACCGTGTAATCGCCGGGTTCGAGCAGACCGGAGTAATAGACGCCTTCGGCATTGGTGGTTGCGTGAACCAGGCTGGCCCGCACGGGATTCGTGATCGTGATGGAAGCGCCGGCCACCACGACGCCGGTGGCATCGTAGACCATTCCGCGAACCGCGCCCTGGCTTGGGGTCGCCTGCGCGGACAAAATGACGGAGCAAAGCAGAGCTACACACGTTATCGCCAAGACCCGCAGGCTGAAGCGCCCAGCCGGGTATCGGAAATCGAGATTCAGCATCGTCTACCTTTCACGTGTCGATATCAGCAAATCTTTAATCTTTAGCCGCTCCGCGGTAAGCAGTCCTGTGCCGGCGGCTCTCTTGAATGTCTTTAAATCTAATGCCTTTAAGGCGAAGCGTATTTAGGCGAACCTCCAGATAAACACATCCTGCGCTTTGTGGCAAAGCCGATGAGCCAGAATTTCCGAGCTACCGCTCTTCCATGGCTCGCCTGTCCATACGAATCGCCTTAGAAACTGGCCTTTACGGTGTAGTAACCCGCTCGATGCCGGACGTGATAGGCACTGGCCTGGGGTACTCCCGACACTTTCACTTCGATGCGGCGAAACTCGGAAAACGACGCCCGCGCCGACGGATAGTACGCCAGTAAATACTGCGTCCGCAGTTCGTCGCTGATCTTGCGGAAGGCGTCGTCCAGCGCCGCCGCCGAAGTCGCGTAGTAATACTTTCCGCCAGTATCTTCCGAAAGCTGAATGAGAGCATGCTCGCCTCCGGTCTCGCGCCCTGCGCTGTTCTCAATGGGAACAATGATGATCGAGTAAACGATCGCTTCCGCCTCTTCGGCGGCGCGGAGCGCCTGCTTGTAATCGACCCCGCTCGCGGTATCGCCGCCATCGCTGATCAGCACGATGACCTTGCGTCCCTGGCGCTTATCGAGCGCATGGGATGCCACATATATCGCGTCGTAGAGCGCGGTGGCCGCGCCCACGCGGATGTGATCGATTCCCTCCTCAACGTGCTTGAGATCAGCCGTGTATCCGTCGGTCGAGCGGCGCACGGTCTCGCTGAAGCCGTAGACGCACAATCCGTCGACCGGGCGCAGGATCGTACTGGCGAAGCGTTTCGCCGACGCCTGTTCCAACGGCAGACTGCTGCGCGTGCTCAGGCTGGTGTCGATGGCCAGCGCAATGGAAAGCGGCAGCGCCGATTCTTTATCGAAAACAGAAATCTTCTGCTCGGCTCCGTCTTCATTTAGCGTGAAATTCTCTTTCGTCAATCCGCCGACGGGAGATCCGTGGTCATCGGTGACGGTCACGAAGACGTTGACCAGCTTGACGTCGACCTTGAGGGTAGTCTCGGGTTCCTGTTGACTCGGTGGAGGATTTTTTGGAGTTTGACTGGAAGGAGATTGTCCAGTCTGACTCGCGTTCGGCTGCGAACTCGTCGGCTGGGTCGGCGTCTGCTGGGACCACAGGTTACGCCCCGAAAATAGGAGGCATGCCGTGAGCAGACTCGTGGCGAGTTTTCTCATCGAGTGCTGAAATTATACCTGTAGGAAAGTGGTACCGCTGCGTGGCGGCGAGCCGGTTCGTCCTCACCTGATTCGCCTCGCCTTATTACTTTGACTTAGATGCGGGGCCTTGGGTGGGGCTGCCTGAGCCGGAGGAATTTGCGCGTGGAATTTCCGCTGGATAAGGTTCGCCGTCGGCCCAAACAGCGCCGTCTTCAAAATGCTCTTTCTTCCAGATAGGGACGGTGCGCTTGAGCGTATCGATCAGCCAGCGGCAAGCGTCGAATGCGGCGGCCCGATGCGCGGAGACAACCACGATCAAAACACTGGTCTCACCAATCTCCAGACGGCCCAGGCGGTGGACGATCGCCACATCACGAATCGGAAACTGTTGCAGCGCCTGCGTCGTCAGGGATTCCATCTGCTGGAGCGCCATCTCTTCGTAGGCTTCGTAGTCGAGATATAGCGTCTGGCGCCCGCGCGTCTGGTTGCGGACGATTCCCTCGAAGATAAGCGCGGCGCCATCTTCCCCGCGCTTGAGTCCGTTCAGGATGCTTTGCGTGTCGATCGGTAAATGCACAATCGAGGCGTGCCGCGTCTCATTTGCGTCATCGGGAGCGCCGCCGCTCACCGGCGGCAGCAAGGCAACTTCGTCGTTCTCGTTCAGCTTCGCATCCGGCCCCGCGTACTGCTGATTGATGGCCACGGCTAGCGATGGCAGCATCTCTTTCAGCTTCGGAATCTTCGCCTCAAACTGTGCCAGCAGGTCGCGCAGCGAAGAATTCGCCGGCAGGTCAATGGTCTCCGAAGACTTCCCTGCCGCATCCTTGAGCATCCCGAAAAAAATGACACGCACGCGCATAAGTCGACGCGGCCAGTGTAACCCGAATCCGCGAACAACCCGCTAATGCCGGAAGGCCGAAAAAAAAGCCCCATCGTTGGATGGGGCTTCAATTCGTGAACTAACTTTTCAGGCCTGCGTGGTCAGCACCTTATCCTGCATTGGCGAGGTCGACAGCAGCTTCGCCGCAGGACTTTCTTCGACTGCGGGCAGGGATACCATCAGGGCCTCGTCAATGGTTTTGACGTAGTGCACCTTCAAGTTTCCCAACTGCTCTGGCGTGAGATCTTCCTCGACGTTCATTTTATTTTCCGCCGGAAGAATCACGTTGCGCACTCCGGCGCGCTTGGCCGCGAGCACCTTCTCTTTTATTCCGCCCACCGGCAGCACATTACCGCTGAGCGTAATTTCGCCGGTCATGGCAACGAGCGGCTGAATGCGCCGGCCCGTCAGCAGTGAAACCAGGGTCGTGGCCATGGTCACACCGGCGGAAGGTCCGTCCTTCGGAATTGCGCCTGCGGGCACATGCATGTGAATGTCGTGGGTGGCAAAGAAATCGCCATCCAGTCCCAGACGATCGGCATTCGAGCGCACCCAGGTGAGCGCGGCTTGCATCGACTCCTGCATCACCTGACCGATCTGGCCGGTCATGGTGAATCCACCTTTGCCCTTCATGCCGTTGGCTTCGACGAACAGCACGTCTCCGCCTGAGGGCGTCCAAGCCAAACCCACCGCAACTCCGGGCCGTTCCGTTCTCTCGGCAATTTCGCCTTCGCTGCGCACCTTGATACCGCCGAGAAATTCCTGAACGACTTCTTTGGTGACCACCAGTTTTTCCGTCTTGCCCTCCGCGAGCCGCCGCGCCTGCTTGCGGCAGATGGTACCGATGGTGCGTTCGAGATTGCGAACGCCGGCTTCGCGCGTATAGTGGCGGATCGTATAGCGCACCGCGTCTTCTGGAAATTCGATCTGCTCCACGGTGATGCCGTTTTCTTCAATCTGCCGCGGGATCAGATATTTGAATGCGATGTGAACCTTCTCTTCTTCGCTGTATCCCTGCAATTCGATGATCTCCATGCGGTCGCGCAGCGGCTCGGCAATTGGGTCGAGCATGTTCGCGGTCGTGATGAAGAGCACCTTCGAAAGATCGAAGGTTACGTCGAGATAGTTGTCGCGGAAGCTTGCATTCTGCTCCGGATCGAGTGCTTCGAGCAGCGCCGAACCGGGATCACCGCGGAAATCACGCCCTACTTTATCGATTTCGTCGAGCATGAATACGGGATCTTTCGTCTCGGCGCGCCGGATGCCTTGAATAATCTGCCCCGGCAATGCGCCGATGTAGGTCCGGCGATGTCCGCGAATCTCGGCTTCATCGTGCACGCCGCCGAGAGAGAGGCGAACAAATTTGCGTCCCAGAGCGCGCGCAATCGATTTGCCCAGCGAAGTTTTGCCTACGCCCGGAGGTCCGACGAAGCAAAGGATCGGCCCTTTCATGTTCGGCTTCAAGCGCCGCACCGAGAGGTAGTCGAGAATGCGGTCCTTCACTTTTTCCAGGTCGTAGTGGTCGGCGTCGAGAATCTCTTTCGCCTTCAAAATCTCGATCTCCTGCCCGGAAGTCTTATTCCAAGGCAGCACCGCCAGCCACTCGACGTAGTTGCGGGTCAAGGAATAATCGGCGGCCATGGGCGACATGCGCGAAAGGCGTCCGAGCTCCTTGAGCGCCTCTTTCTTCACGTCGTCGGGCATGCCGGCTTCGTCGATTTTCTTTTTCAAGTCTTCGACGTCGCGCTGGCCTTCATCCTGCTCACCCAACTCTTTCTGGATGGCCTTCATCTGCTCGCGCAGGTAGTACTCGCGCTGCGTCTGCTGCACGCGATCCTGCACTTCGGTTTGAATCTTGTTGCGCAGCTGCTGAACTTCGAGCTCCTTCGCCAGGTGCTGGTTGATTTTTTCCAGACGCGCGTGAATATCGAGCGTCTCCAGCGTGTCCTGCTTGTCGGGTGTAGAAAGCGACGGCAACGACGACGCGATGAAGTCCACCAGGCGGCCGGGCTCATCGATGTTCATGGCCACGGTCGAAAGTTCGTCTGAAAGCGTCGGCGAACCGGCGACGATCTGCTGGAACAGCGTCAGGACGTTGCGCTGCAGGGCTTCCACCTGCGAAGCCGGACCTTGCACCGAGGCCTCGGCCATCGGCGAATAGTGCGCGCGCATGAACGGCGCAAGCTGAGTGAATTCGCCCAATTGCACCCGCTCCAGGCCCTCGGCAAACACAAAGAGGCTCTGGTTCGGCATCTTGACGACCTTATGAACCACGGCGGACGTTCCCACCGTGTACAGATCGCTGGGCTGAGGGGTGTCAACGCGGGCTTCGCGCTGCGCCACCACAATAATAGTTTTGTCTTCGCCCAGCGAATTAATGAGCTGGACGGAGCTTTCTCTCCCTACAGTCAGGGGCAGAACCGCATGAGGAAAGAGGACCGTGTCCCGCACGGGAAGCACAGGCAGGGCTCTTTGCTCGTTTGTTTCCTGAGGTTTAGGAGTGCGCTCGACGGGCGGCTGAGTCATATTTCTCCTTGAGTGTAACTCGCTCAAGTTTAGATGATACACCCCTCACAAAGGTTTCAGATGCCCTCGGCGAGAAGTTCGGAAGGTTGATTCTATTCCCCTATCGCTAACAGTTGCACCGTGTCTAAGGTGCAGAGGCTAACGCGGGAAAGGGTTGCTAGCCAGGACTAAAGTTCGAGCGGCGGCTGGCGCTCACCCGGCGGCGAATTCGACGGTCCCAATGGAAGGCACAGCGCGCTTATGCCGCCGGATAGATTCCCAGCACTTTGACAAATTCGGCCACTTCCCCGAGATGGCGGAGCGCGTTGCGCGCGGCTTCATCGTCGCCGCGTAGAAAGTCGACGTAGAAGACGTACTCCCAGGGGCGTCCGCGCATGGGGCGAGACTCAATCTTGCTCAGGCTGATGTCGCGCAGCGCAAACACGCTCAGAGATTTGAAGAGCACGCCGGGAGTATTCTTCACGTGAAACGCAATGGAAGTTTTATTGGCCCCGCGTGGAATCATCTTTTGATAAGCGTGCGGTTGCCCGACCCTGGTCGCATTTTTTGCAACGGGGTGGGGATTTTTCTTAATCAGGAAAAAGCGCGTGAAGTTGCGCTTATCGTCTTCGATACTGGCCTGAAGAATTTTCGCGCGGTACTCGCGCGCCGCATGACGGCTGGCGATTCCGGCGGAATCCTTCAGTTTGTTCGCGATCACGTGTTTCACGCTGCCCGCCGTGTCGTAGAACGGAACCGGCTCAATCTGAGGATGCTGCTGGAAAAAATCGCGGCACTGATCGAGCGCCACCGGATGCGACAGAACCTTCTTTACCGAACTTAATTTCACGCCCGGCAGCGCAATCACGTTGTGCACGATGCGCAGAAAATATTCGCCCTGAATAAACACATTACGCGCGACCAACAAATCAGCGTGTTCGGCCACGGTGCCGGCCAGTGTGTTTTCGATGGGAATCACAGCGGCGTCGACCGATCCGCGCTCGACGCGGTCAAACACCTCCGCTGATCGCGCGCAGGGTACGACTGTGGCGCGCGGCACCATCTGCTCCGCCGCCTCGTGGCTGAAAGAACCGAGTTCGCCCTGAATTGCAACTTTCATCTCTGTAAGCGCAGTTGACTAAGGAAATTATCTGGACAAGCGGCGAAACGCAACTTCTTAAAGCTGTTTTCGAACAAACTCCTTCTTCAGCACCAGCGCGTCCACGCCATTCGCGTAGTAGCGCGGCCAGGTGCGAATCACGTCATATCCATGGCGCTTATAAAATGCGAGGGCGCCGACGTTGTCGACCGCCGTCTCCAGTCCGACTGCATGCGATCCCGCCGCCTGCAATCGTTCCTCCGCGGCGCGGAGCATCTGCGATCCCAGCCCTGATCGCCGCGCGTCCGCCATGACATCGATGGTAATGATGTGGCCGCTTGCGCCGCCGTGCGCGACGATAAAACCGGTAAGTTCCCTGGGTTCTGACTCCTCAGCGACCAGCGTGATCGCGCCGCGTTTGCGCATGTAATGAGCCAACTCCTCGCGGGAATAGGCGATTTCAGGCGGGAAGCATTTCTGGTCGATGTTCCAGAGCGTCTCGAAATCTTCCGGCTTGAAGTCGCGGATGGCGAAGGGCACAGCGCAATTGTATCCGCCAGACAATGCATTCTTGTTTTCCACAGCTTCCATGTCCAATGGTGCGAAAAAAAATACCTGCCGGAGACATTTGCCCCCTTGCCCCAACCGCAACCTCGGACGTACCATCGGCATCAGAGGAACATCGGAGCGCACGTGGGGCGCCTTTTCGTAGTTCTCGTGATTGACGCGGTCGGCGCAGCAGCCTTTCTGGCGCTGTGGTATTTCCTTTTCACCGCCTACAATCGGCGCAAGGGCGCCGAAGCTCTGCGTTGGGTCGAGTCGGCCTGTGCCGGCAAGGGACGCGTCCTCGATTCGCGCTGGCTTAACAGCTTCCGCCTTCACGCCCGCCTGCAGTTCCCTTCCCGCAGCTTCGAAAATGCCCGCGTGACCATGAAGTTTCGTCCGCGCGCCCTGCCCATTCAGTGGCTGATGAGCTACTGGCGCAAACAGAAAGAAACGCTAACTTTTGAGGCGGACCTCGGCGGTTCGCCCGCGGTTCATTTGGAAGTAGTACGCCATCGCTGGTGCGCCCACAGCCGCGGAGTCACTTCCCGCCGCCGCAACGAACGCGAGTGGGACGTGTACGAGCCCGGCCCCGTAATTCTCACCACCCGAACCCACTGGAAGCAGGATCCCTCGGCCGAACTGAACGCCCTGATGACCGTCCGCCAGCAGGACGTTTTGCAGGTTCGCTTTCGCCCCGAGTCTCCGCAGTTCTCGGCGACCATCCGCCTCGACGCCCTCGATGACCCCCGCACCGCAGCCGGATTTCTCACCACCCTCCGCGAACTCGCCGCCGGCGCATCGGCGCATAAACAGTAAGCTCCCCACGGTCGTATTCAGCAAGTCCTTATCCCTCACGCACGCCGTCGCCCCGGCCTAATGCAGTACACTGAGCGTTATGCTCCGCTCTGGCCAGGGATCGATTCGCCTCTTCCGTTTTTCGGGTATCGATGTATTTCTGCACTGGTCCTGGTTTCTGGTGGCCGCGTTTGAAATCCAGAGCCGGAACCATAGCTACTCTTCCATCGCCTGGAACGTGCTCGAGTATCTTGCGCTCTTCATGATCGTTACCCTGCATGAATTTGGTCATGCGCTGGCCTGCCGCCAAGTAGGCGGTAGAGCCGATCGAATTGTTCTGTGGCCACTCGGCGGCGTAGCTTATGTCGATCCTCCACCGCGGCCGGGAGCCACTTTGTGGAGCATCGCTGCCGGACCTCTGGTAAACGTGGTCCTGCTGCCGATTTTGTACGCCGCGACCGTGATGAGCCGGTCCGCCGGCATGGCAGCTACGTCGCCTGACGTCTACATTCTTCTGCGCTCCGTGCTCTACATCGATCTCGGCCTGCTGGTTTTCAATATCCTGCCGATCTATCCGCTGGATGGCGGGCAAATTCTGCGATCGCTGCTGTGGTTTGCCATGGGACGCGCGCGCAGCCTGCTCGTTGCCACCGTTCTCGGCTTCATCGGCATCGCGGGCCTCGTTGGCCTTGCTCTTTGGGTGCATGATGCGTGGCTGGGTGCCATCGCGGTCTTTATGGTGATGAACTGCTGGGGAGGATTGCAGCAGGCGCGCGCGCTGTTGCGCCTGAGCAAGCTGCCGAGGCGCGACGGATTTACCTGTCCAACCTGTAAATCGTCGCCGCCCGTAGGCGAATACTGGAAATGCGGCAATTGCGGCCAGTCGTTCGATACGTTTCAGACCTGGGCGACTTGCCCGCGATGTTCCGCGAAATTTCCCGCGACACGCTGCATCGACTGCGGACGGCAAGCGGCATTGGGGGAGTGGGCTAGTTCTTCGATCGCACCATCATCTACGCTGAATGCCGATCCGCAAACCAATCTATTGCCGAAATAAATCCCGACCCTGCGCCCTCAACGCGCGAAACAAAAAAAGCTATGCGTGTTCGAGAGACATGCCGTGCTTAGCCGCTCACCAAAAATCACCAGCGGTTCGCTGGCAATGAGCCCTCGATTCGCCTTTGTCGTAAGCGAATTCTCCAGGATGACGAACTCGTCGAACACTGGCCGGAAAAGATCAGCAAGTTCCTCATAGTTATTCTCTTTCGTATGCCATGGGCTGGTCGCTTGCCCGGCAAAGGCCTCGGGATTGGGGGTCGCAATAAAACAAATCCCTCCTTTTCTGAGGACTCGGCGAACTTCCCTCAAATGCGCTGCCTGATCTGGTAAGTGCTCAAAGTTCTCCGAAGAAAAAACAAAGTCGAACGAGGCGTTCGGGAAACGAAGATGCTGGGCATTCATCTCAATAAAATCTGGCTTGCGGTAGCGCTGCTTTGCGAATCGTATGGCAGAGTTGGAGTAGTCGATTCCAGTCACGTGTTTGGCCTGCTCCGCGAGTAGGGCGGAGCCGTAGCCGGTTCCGCAGCCCACATCCAACACTGTCTTCCCACTCACCCATTGCGAAATGAATTGATAGACCTTGCGATGGTTGACGAAGTTGGCATCTTCGAAATCAGGGTTGACGCGCTCGCTGTGATGCCAATATCCCGTTCTCGCGAAATAGGCGGAATTTTCCAGCAGGCGTCGGACGAAGTGTCCAAGTCTTCCCTGACCGTGAACCGCGACCTCTGTCATCAATGAGTCTCCGTAATCGTGTTTCTGGTAGATCGGATTAGCGATGGATGCCAAGTTTCCTCATTTGGGTTGCGGAGGAACGAAACGTCCCGAAATAAATCCCTTTTATGCCACGCATCAGCTTTTTCGATTGGCTGCATCTGTGCGCTCGCGCTATGCTTCGTTGTTCCAAAGCAAACGTTCTAAGGTAATGGTTCCAAGCAGCGTGTTGAAACCAACCATTTCAACTCCTTCTGATTCTCGAAGTTGATTGAGCGATATCATTCTGTCCATCTCAAAGGAGACTGAACGACATCCATGTCCAATGAACTGCGCAATTTTCTGGCGTTGTCGTACGACGAACTCGAAGACCTCAACCTCAAGGCGAAGGAGGAGCGCAAAAAACGAGTCTCCCTGGAAACCATCCGCGAAGAGCGGCTCAGATATTTAACCGACGAGAAGCGCATCAAGGCGCTCACCGTGCTCTTCAGCGATCTCGAAGGCCGGTTGCACATGCTCGACTATGACAAGAAGTTCCTGCTCAAGAGCTGGGACAACCTGACCTTCGACGGATCGTCCATTCGCGGCTTTACCGCGCAGCGCGAAAGCGACCTGCGCCTCGGTATCGACTGGAGCGCCTTTTATTGGGGTCCCGCCGATGTGTTTGGCCCCGGCAAAGTACTGGTGTTCGGTGATGTCATCGACAAGGGTGGACAGCCGTATGTCGGCGACATCCGCGGCGTATTGAAAACCTATGCCGCCGAACTGTACAAGAAAAAAGGCTACACGCTGAACGCGGCCAATGAAATTGAAGGATTTCTTTTCAAAGGCGCCGACGCCGAGCGTCACTATCACGAGGCCGGCAGCAAGTTCGAATACGTCAACACCGGTGGTTACTATCACTCGCTGCCGGGCGATCCACTGCGCAACTTTATTGACACCACGGCAGAAGTGCAGCGCGCCATGGGTTTTCAGAACGAAAAAGATCACCCCGAAGTTGCGCCCTCACAATTCGAAATCAACTACGGATACGGCGAAGTCGTCGCCGCCGCCGATCAGATTCAGATTTACAAGCTGATCTGCCGCCAGGTCGCAACCAACATGGGACTCACCGCGTCGTTTCTGCCCAAGCCGGTTGTGGGCGTAAACGGGAGCGGCATGCACACCAACGTTTCGATCAGCGACGAGGGCAAGAATCTTTTTTGGGATGCGAAGGGTGAAGAAAAGCTGAGCAAGATGGGCTGGAGTTTTGTCGATCGAATTCTGACTCACGGCAACGACATCTGCCTGCTGCTCAACGCCAGCGTCAATGCTTATCGGCGCCTCGATCCTCACTTTGAGGCACCGAACCAGATCAAAGCCTCTGCGGTCGATCGCGGCTCGATGATCCGTATTCCGATCGGCAACGAGAAAAGTATGCGCGTCGAAGTTCGCTCCGTCGCACCCGATTCCAATCCGTATATGGTCATGCTCTCGATCTTCAAGACCGGCCTGGATGGCGAGACCTCGAAGATCAAGAACCTGCGCCAGGCGGAGCGTTACCTGCCTGACAACATTTACACGGCAATCGAAAACTTCCGCAAAGCCGATTGGACGAAAACCCTGCTCGGCGAAGATGTCAAAGGCCGCTATGCCGACCTGAAACAGGCCGCCGCGGACCGCTGCGCTCGCGCTCTCGGGACTTTCGTAAAAGCTCCGGAGGTGCAGTTCCACCATGAGGTCTACAACCAGTATTTGTGGAACCAGTTCTAGACTGCGCTTATTTCGTAAAACGCCCTGGCGAAAGCCAGGGCGTTTTTTGCCTGTGTGGAGCGGGCACTCTTGCCCGCTGGGTTGAGACGGCGCAGGATCATTCGGGTACAGTGCATGCCCGACACATTCATCAAAGATTCCAGCTACACTGTTCGGGCGCGAAGGAGACGCTCGTGATGAAACAAACGACCAGAAAGCTTTTCTCAGCTGTCTGCCTGCTGCTTTTCGCATCGACAGCCCCCCGCGTGGTGGCCCAGATCAATCCTTACAAAGAAGGAACTCCGGGCGTCACCGGATACCGTTCTGAAGTTCTGGCTGAAGTCATCGTGCAGGAAGATAAGTTCACGCGCCTCGCTGAGGCCATCCCGGCTGATAAATACGCGTGGCGGCCTTCGCCCGATGTGCGCTCGTTCGCCGAAGTCTTTCTCCACGTTGCGGGCGCCAATTACAACTTGTACAAACTGGTGGGCACGCCACCGCCGACGGGACTCGACCTAAAAAACATCGAAAAATCAACAACCGACAAGGCCAAAGTCATCGCCACGCTGAAAGATTCCTACGCACACGCAAAAAAGGCGATTACTGCCATGCCTGACGCCGATCTCGATAAAAGTATGGACTGGTTCGGCGGCAAAATTACCGAGCGCGGTATTCTTCTTTTTGTCGTGCGCCACGGCGCCGAGCATCTTGGGCAATCAATCGCTTATGCGCGCTTCATCGGCGTGGTCCCGCCGTGGGCGGAAGACGCCCGGAAGGCAAGCGCCAAGGGTAAGGACTAGGTTCTTCCTTCGTGTGCTAGATTCAAATGTTTTATGGATCTTGCTTCCGCGAACCTCGCACCAACCATCGTCACGCAAGGCCTGACACGCCGCTTCGGCGAACTCGTCGCCGTCGACGGCATAGACCTGCGTGTCTCACCCGGTCAGTTCTTCGGATTTCTCGGTCCGAACGGCGCGGGAAAATCAACCACGATCAAGATGCTCACCGGCCTGCTTGCTCCTAGCTCCGGGCGCATTGAAATTCTCGGACTCGACCTGAACACCGACCCGGTAAACGTCAAGCGCCAAATCGGAGTCGTGCCCGAAGGCATGGCGCTTTTTGGCCGGCTGACCGGCGCGGAATTTCTAAGCTTTGCCGGACGAATGTACGGCCTCGACCGCGATACTGCCGCGAAGCGCGCCGCCGAGCTGCTCGACTTCATGCAACTCGCCGACCAACCGAAAAAACTGGTCACCGACTACTCCCACGGCATGCAGAAAAAACTTGCACTGGCCGCTGCGGTGATCCACGGACCGAAAGTTCTTTTCCTCGACGAACCCTTCGAAGGCGTCGATGCCATCGCGGCCGGAACTTTGAAATCCATGCTGCAAGGCATGATCGCCCGCGGCGCCACCATCTTCCTAACGTCGCATGTACTCGAAATCGTTGAGCGCCTGTGCAGCCACGTCGCCATCATTCATCACGGCAAACTCGTCGCTCAGGGATCGCTCGAAGAACTCCGCACCGGAGTCGAAGCGCAAACGCCCGCCGCAGCGAATGATGGTCAACAACCCACCGGCGAAAAATTGACGCTCGAACAAATCTTTCTTCGCGTGGTGGGCGGCGAGCGCCGCACCGAGCAGGAATTGTCATGGCTGGGATGAACTCTTCCATCCCTATGCGCGCCCAACTCGCCGCCATCGCTGACTTGCGCTGGCGGATGTTCGTCAACGGCCTGCGTACCAAGCGCGGCAAGATGGAACTGGCCTCACGCGTCATCGTCACCGCCGCATTTTCCCTGGGCGGCTTCGGGGGCTTCATCGCCGCCGCGGGAGCTTCCTGGTATTTCGTCTCTCACGATCAGGCCGAGTTTTTGCCAGTCGTACTCTGGCCGATCTTTTTCTTCTGGCAAGTTTTCCCCGTGATGGCGACCGCCTTCACGAACAATCCCGATTCATCCGATCTGCTGCGCTTCCCGCTCTCCTACCGATCGTTCTTTCTAATCCGGCTCACCTACGGATTCTTTGATCCCGCCAACGCTCTCGGGACGGTCGCTCTGTTCGGAGTTCTCTTCGGCGTCACCATCGCGCGCCCACTGCTATTTCCCTGGGCTGCGCTGGCTTTGTTCGTCTTCGCGATTTTCAATCTCATGTTGATGCAGGCCATCTTCGCCTGGCTCGAGCGCTGGCTGGCGCAGCGCCGCACCCGCGAAGTGATGGGCCTTTTGTTCATCCTGGTCATGCTGAGCTTTCAGTTGATTGGGCCGATAACGCAGCGCCTGGGCCGGAGACCGAACCCACAATTCAGGCACGTTCTCGAACTCGCGGTGCAGGCGCAAAGATTTTTACCGCCCGGCTTAGCCGCTGACGCCATCCATCAAGCAGCGCAAGCGCACTTTGTGGCCGCCCTCACTTCCCTGCTCTTGCTCGCGGCAATAAGCATTGCCATCGGAGCGCTTCTGCATCTGCGTCTGCGCCAGCAATTTCGCGGCGAGAACTTGAGCGAGGCCGCAGCGCGTCCGAAAATCGCACACGCACAAACTCTGCAACTGGGATGGAATATTCCCGGCCTTCCGCCAACGATCGCCGCCGTCTTCGAAAAAGAAGTTCGTTACCTCGCGCGTAGCGGGCCGATGTTGCTGACGCTGATCATGCCGCTCTTCATGCTGATCATTTTCCGCCTTGGGCCGGCGAGTTCACTGCGCCACTCCAATTTCTTCGGCTACACGCCCGACATGGCCTTCCCCAGCGCCACGGCCTACGCTCTGCTCGTGCTCACCAATCTCGTCTACAACAGCTTCGGCGGAGACGCCGCTGGCCTGCAGTTTTTCTATGCCTCGCCAGTCACCTTTCGAGATATTTTACTGGGCAAGAATCTGATGCACGCGACCATCGTCGCGATCAACATCACGCTGGTCTGGATCGCAGTCACGCTCTTCTACGGCACGCCGAAGCCAGCGGTAGTGGTCGCGACGCTCGCCGGACTATTCTTCGCGGCCCCGCTGAACTTCACCGCCGGAAATCTACTCTCGCTCTATTCGCCGAGAAAACGCGACTTCGCCACCTTCGGCCGCCAGAACGCTTCGCAGATGACCGTCCTCGTCAGCCTCGGAATGCAGGTCGCAATTGTCGGGATCGGCATCGGCGCATTCGCCGTCGCCCGCCTTTATCAAAATTTATGGATCGCCGCGTTGATCTTCGCCCTGCTGGCCGCGATTTCCATCACAATCTACGTTGTGGTCTTGCATCGCATCGACGGCATCGCAATCCAGCGCAGAGAGATCATCCTTGCGGAGTTGTGTAGGGCTTGATTGCTTTGGGTGGCGAAATGCTTCAGCGTTGCGATCAGTCAGATCGTTTCCGGCTTGGCTACAAACCGGTATCCCACTCCGCGCACGGTCAACAGATGCCTCGGATGCCCCGGATCATCTTCCAGATATCGGCGCAGGCGCACGATAAAGTTGTCGATGGCCCGCGTGTCCGTGTCTTCGTGCAGGCCCCAGACGTCTTCCAGAATCTGCTTGCGCGAGACGACCTTGCCATCATTCCGCACCAGATGGCGCAGCAAATCCGATTCCATCACCGTCAGATGAATCGTAGTTTCACCTGACCGCAGTTCCAGGGCGCCAAAGTCAATCGTCTTTCCGGCGAACGAAAATGCGCCCAAATCTTCTACGGTCGCTCCATCGGCTGGTGCTGCGGTGACCGCTTTTTCTGCCGCTCGCACGCCCCGCATCCACTCGCTGCGCCGTAACAGTCCCTGCAATCGCGCCAGCAGAATCGTCAGATCGAAGGGCTTCGCCAGATAATCATCCGCGCCCGAAGCAAATCCCTTCAGCACATCTTCTGGACGTCCGCGCGCCGTCAGCATCAGCACCGGAACATAATTCCGCGCCGCACGCAGCTCCGATACCACGCTGAAGCCATCTTTCCCCGGCAGCATGATATCCAGCACCACGATGTCGAAATTCTCTTTTTTCCCGATCAAGCGATCCGTCGCCGCCTCACCATCGCCCACCACTTCCGCGGCATAACCCTCTGCTTCGAGATTGAAGCGCAAGCCTTGCGCCAGATGCGCCTCGTCCTCCACCACCAACACGCGGCTCATACTTGACACCTCATGCGGCAAACCTCGGCAACTCAAAGACAATCGTCGTTCCCTGGCCTTCGCCCTCGCTCTCGGCAAAAACTTTCCCGCCGTGCTTCTGCGCAATCGCCTTCACGATAAACAAACCGAGGCCGGTACCCTTTACATGCGACAAAGACCGATGCGTTACACGGTAGAAGCGCTTGAAGACCTGCTTCACATCATCCGGCGCGATGCCCACGCCCTGATCCTGCACCCGCAGCACGATGCGTTTCTCGTCCGGCGTCTCCAGCCGCACTCGCACGTCGATATTCTCGCCGGAATATTTCACAGCGTTATCGATCACGTTGAAAACCGCAGTCCTGAGATCTTCGGCACTGCCCCGCACCACCAACTTATTTCCATCACTCGATGCCTCTTCGAAGCGCAATGCCTCCGCCGGTAAATGATGCCGGCTGCGCGCCGCTTGCATGGAGTCCTGCACGATTTGCCGGAAATCGACCTCAGCCTTTTCTCTTCCCGCCTTTTTATCGCCGGCGCGCCCGGCACGCAAAACCTGCTCCACCGTCTCCGTCAGCCGGTCGGTGTCGCTCAACATGATCCCGTAGAATTCTTGCTTCTGTTTTTCAGGCAACTCGCGCCGCTGCAAGGTTTCCAGATGCAGCCGGATTGACGCCACGGGGGTCTTCAATTCATGCGTAACGGCGTTGATAAAACTGTCGTGCTGCTCGCTGCGCCGCAGCTCGCGCACCAGAAAAATCGTATTGACCACCATCCCGGCGATAATCAGTGCGAAGAAAACGATGCCGAAAAACAGCAGCACGCCCTCGCGCCAGTTGAGGATGATCCAGCCAACGTTGAGCGCGACGGCCAGCGCCACCAGGCCGATGCCCAGGCAGAGGAAAAAAACGATGGTCCCGCGGCGGCTCGAGATGCGCACGCCCCGATTCTACCGCGTGGGGCCGGCTCATAGACGCGAAGCTTAACGTGGAGAATCAGAAGGCGAAAGTCCACCGACGGTGGGAGCAAAGTTGTTGTTGAAGTGACTGGGCAGGCGAGGGCCGTGAGGAATCGCGAGAGCGAGAGCGAACCGTCGTCTCCATCAGCGGCAAAGCCGCATGTATAATTCCCCGCATGCAAGGAATATCGTGGAGCACAATTGCGCTCGGCTCCCTGCTGCTCATCTCGATCTGCTCAAAAGGAGGGCAGCAAATGCAATCTTCGAAACCTGAAAAGTCGCAACCGCCAGTCAAAACGGAACAACGCGGACGCATCCTTGGAATCGGCGGTATCTTCTTCAAATCCGCGAATCGCGATCAGACGCGCGAATGGTATGCGAAGCATCTTGGAATCGCCGACACGGGCCACGGCGCGATGCTTCCGTGGCGCGAACACGACGATCCGCAAAAGGAACATGTCACCGTTTGGACGGTTTTTCCCGCCTCCACGAAGTATCTCGATCCCAGCCCTGCACCCTTCATGATCAACTACATCGTGGACGATATGGATGCTTTGCTCGACCGCTTGAAACAAGAGGGCGTCAAGATCGACCCCAACCGAATGGATGAGTCCTACGGCCGCTTTGCCTGGATCTATGACTCGGACGGCAACAAGATTGAGCTCTGGCAGCCGCTGCCCGCAAAGCCCTAAGAGGCTTTCACTGTCCGGAGGTCCACATGCTCTGGCTATACGAAGCTTTCTTTCCCGTGGTTTGGATCGCGTTTGTTGTCTACTGGCGGGTCAAGGCGGCGAACACTAAAACCACCCAGCGTCGGGAGCCCCCAGCCTCGCGTATCTTTCGCGCTCTCACTTTGGTGATCGCGATGGTTTTGCTCACCGTACCTCGCATCCCGCTGCCCTGGCTTTACGTCCAGCTCTGGCCGTCTGGGTTTTGGCCCTTCTGGATGGGAGCCGCCCTCACCATCGCCGGCCTTCTTTTCGCCGTTTGGGCGCGCGAGCACCTCGGCCGTAACTGGAGCCACTCCGTCACCATCAAGCAGGGTCACGAACTGATCACCACCGGTCCCTATAAGGCAGTCCGTCACCCTATCTACACCGGGATTCTGATCGGGTTCCTGGGCATGGCGATTGCTATCTCCCAGGTGCGCGGGTTCATTGCCTTCGCCCTCATGTTCCTCGGATTCTGGGTCAAGCTCCGCCTAGAGGAGCAGTGGATGCGCACCCAGTTTGGGGAGACATATGCTACTTATTCCCAAAAAACAGCCGCGCTGGTGCCCTACCTTCTCTGATCGCCCGGCGCGGGAACGTGTTGCTGCGTGCTAGAGCGCGCAATTGACAAATAAAAAGCCCCGGCTAAAGTGCCGGGGCAGATTCTTATTTTCAAATGTCGAAGCTCTAATCGCCTGCCGCCGAACCTTCCGGTATGGCTTCCGTGATCAATCTGCCATTTGGCGCAGCCGCCACTCCCTGCTCGATCTCGCCCAGCCGCACGCGCTTGATGTCCCAGGCCAGCCCGAGCTTTTCCAGCGTCCAAATGCCGTACCAGTTCGCATCGATCTCGTACCACCTGAGCCCGTGCGCCGCCGAAGTCGGATGCGCATGGTGATTGTTGTGCCAGCCTTCGCCGAAGGTCAGCAGTGCAACCCACCAACTGTTGGTCGAAAGGTCGCGCGTAGCAAAGCGCCGCGTGCCCCATGAGTGCGTTGCCGAGTTCACCAGCCAGGTGCAGTGGAGCAAAAATACTGTGCGGAAGAACGTTCCCCACAGCAGCATCGGCAAGCCGCCGATCGCGAACAAGATGACTCCGACCACAATCTGCGGAACGTAGTGATATTTCGTGAGCCAGACGTGAAACTTGTCTTTCGCGAGGTCGGGAACATAACGCGCCAGCGTTGTCGTGTCGTGGTGCATCGACTTGCCCATGAGAATCCAGCCCATGTGCGCCCACCACTTACCGTCAACCGGCGAATGCGGATCGCCATCGAGATCCGAATACTGATGATGAATGCGGTGCGTCGCTACCCAGAAAATCGGTCCACCCTCAAGCGCCAGCGTGGCGCAGATGGTCAGAAAATACTCCACCCACTTATAAGTTTTGAAGCCGCGATGAGTCAGCAGACGGTGGTAAGCCATGCCAATCCCCAGGCTGCCCGCAACCCACCACAGGAAAATTGCCACGAACAATGCCTTCCAGGTAAAGAAGAAAAGTGCAGCGATGGCGCCCACATGAAACGCGCCCATAAAGATCGCCGTAATCCAGTTAACTTCGGTTTCGGATGCCTGATTCTTGCCCAAATCTTGTAGTTCCATACGAGCGAGGGTCCCCGTTTTCGTTAGTCTTCGACGTTGAAGAAGCTGTGATTAAGCTACCAGCACCGTCGACGGGGTGACTGTAATACTTGTGTAATAGCCGCTGGGCGCGCATTACGGCAGTAACGGAAGGGTCACTTCGCTCTCGGGTGGCGCAGCACTTTCAGCGCTGCGATAAAACGCTTCTTCTGCGATGGCTTTGGCTCCTCAGATCGTCAACGGAGGTTCTCAGCAAATTCCTACGCCGCCGTTCCTTTCACCTGCACGCCCGCCCACTTCTCCAGCAACGTGAGCGTCGCCGCATAATCCAGATCTTTGTGGCCATCTTCGGTCGCCATCTCGTAGATCTCTTCCACAGTCTCGAGGCCGGGCAGCTTCACCCGCGATTCCTTGGCTGCCTCCAGCGCCAGCTTGATGTCTTTGTGCATCAGCCGGAGCGGAAAGTTCGGCGTAAAGTCGCGCGACATCACGAACGGCGCTTTATATTCGACCACCCCCGATTTCACCATGGTCGCCTCGATCAAATGGATCATCTGCTGCGGATCGACGCCAAGCTTGGTGGCCAGTGTCAGCGCTTCGGCGAACCCTTCAAAAATCATCGCGATCTGCAGGTTCATCGCGAGTTTTGTGGCCTGTCCTTTGCCGGTCTCGCCCATGCGGAAGATCTTCTTCCCCATCGCCGCAAATAACGGCTTCAGGCGCTCGATCGGAGCTTCATCGCCACCGACAATAAACACCAGCGTGCCGTCGCGCGCTCCAATCTTTGACCCCGTCATCGGCGCGTCTACCCAGGCGACGCCTTTCTCCTTCACGCGCTCGGCAAATTTCACCGTTGCGGCGGGCGAAATCGTGCTCGAATCCGCGATAATCATCCCCTGCGTAAGCGACGCTTGCACTCCATCCGCGCCAAACAAAACGCTCTCCACCGCGTCGGTATCGGAGACGCACATCCACACCACATCCGCGCCCTGCGCCGCTGCCGCCGGCGTTGGAGCAACCGCCGCGCCTTCCACCAATTTCCCGGGCGTCCGATTCCATACCGTGACTTCATGGCCGGCCTTCACCAGGTTCGTCGCCATCGCCTCGCCCATAATTCCCAGACCCGCAAACGCAACCTTCATTCGCACTTCTCCTTATCGCAATTCGCTTCGCGTGATTCTCCCAGAAGTTAACACACAGTGCGCACACTTTTCGCGCTCACTGGATCTTTGTTCGCGAAACCCTCGCCCAAAACCGCTTTCGCCGCCTCTATGAAATTTTCTTCACATCGACAGCATTTAAACTATGCAGTATAGTTTCGCAACATGTACCAAATAGCCGGGCCTGCAAAACCGGCTTCCAAAAAGACCCTGAACTTCCCGAGGATTTTTTCATGACCCGATCCCTGTCCAATTTCCGTTGCTCATTCGCAATCTTGATTCTCGTTCTTTTTCTCGCGACACTCGCCCTCCCCGCTTCAGCCCAACTCGCCCTCGTGCGCGCCAGCATCGACACGCTGACCAACACTGACAGCGATCACAAAACCGAAGTCGAGCCCGACATTTTCGCCTGGGGCGATACCATCGTCTCCGCCTTTCACGTCGCGCGGCGTCCGGGCAGCATTGGCTGGGGCAGCGGCGGCATTGGCTTCTCCACTTCGACAAACGGCGGCAAAACATGGAAAGCCGGCCTGCTTCCCGGTCTCACAGTGAACTACGAAGGTGGAACCTACGGCGCCGCTGCCGACCCTGCTGTGGCCTACGACGCCAAGCACGCTACCTGGATGATCTCCACGCTGCCGCTCGTCGGCCTGAGCGACGCCGCTGAATTTATCGGCGACGTGGCCGTCAGTCTTTCTCCGGACGGTTTGACCTGGGGCAATCCGGTCAACATCGACAAAACGCATCTCGACGACAAGAACTGGACCGTCTGCGACAACACCACTACCAGTCCTTACTACGGCAACTGCTACACCGAGTGGGATCAGGCCTTCGGCACCGGAGACGTTCTCATGAGCGTTTCCAGCGACGGCGGCAACACGTGGGGTCCGGGCCTCGCCTCTGCCGATCACGCCGGCGGACTCGGCGGCGAACCGCTGGTGCAACCGAACGGTCGCGTCATCGTGCCCTTTCAAGGCGGAGGCATCGACGTCTTCGGATCCGCCAACGGCGGCAAAAGCTGGACCAAGAGCCAGGCCATCGCCAGCATCGACTTCCATACCGTCGCGGCGGGCATGCGCGATCCCGACCTGCCATCGACTGCGATCGACGGCGCGGGGAATGTGTACGTCGTCTGGTCCGATTGTCGCTTCCGCACCAGTTGCTCTTCGAATGACGTCGTCATGAGCACGTCTGCCAACGGCACCACCTGGAGCGCCGTCACGCGCATTCCGATCGACGCAACTACCAGCACGGTCGATCATTTCTTGCCGGGCATCGGCATCGATCCCACAACTTCCGGCAGCAGCGCGCACATCACCATCGTTTACTACTACTATCCGGTTGCAAATTGTTCGCTCAGCACCTGCCAGGTTTACATCGGCTACACCAACTCCACCAATGGCGGAGCCACCTGGACCGCCGGCACCGAGATCAACGGCCCCATGAAAGTCGGATCGCTTCCCGTCTCCGACAACGGCCCCATGCTCGCCGACTACATCGGCGTGACCTATGCCAACGGCCAGGCCTTCAGCGTCTTCCCCGGCGCGCTGCCGCTGCAAGGCACAACCTACAGCGAATCCATGTACGTGACGAAAACTCCGCTGCCCGCATTGCCCGACGCACCACGCTTCAGCTCTGCGAATGAGCAACCCGTCCCCGAAGCCGACCAATATCGCAAAACAGATTTCTACTTCGACGACGAAGGCGATCGCCCAATTCCCCGCGACCGCTGGGTTCCAATTCCACCCGGCCGCTAAACCGCCGGCAAGATTATGTAGGCACGGGTTTTTGTGGGGACGGGCGCTCTCGCCCGTCCGCCGAGCACAGCTCGGCTTCACTCTCTCCATGCAGCTTCGAAGCCGACCGCTTCTCAGAAGCGAATCACTACCCATTAATATTTCTTTACAAATCCATTACCGCCGTACTTTTTCCAGGGAATTGAAAGTAGCCCAGCCACCTGCCCTTTCATCTAAAATGAACAAACAGTAAAAACTTGCGCCGCATCGCCTTTGTCACTCGGCTGCGGCAATTTACAGAATTACGATGAAGGGGCCGACAGAACACAGGCCCCAGGCTCCTCCAAGTCAGGATGATTAAGCAAACGCTTCGCAATCCGGCCCTCCGCAAGCGCGCCACGCAGTTCACGCGGCTGGTGCGTCACTCCGCAGTGACTCCGCGATGCGGCCAAACTCTGAAACCGCTCCTCGTCACCAACGGAGAGCTCGGTCTCACCTTCATCGGTCATGCCAGCTTCTTCGTACAGATTGGCGGCCAGAACGTGATGATCGATCCCAACTTTGCGCGCTGGCTTTTCGTGCTGAAGCGCCTGCGCCGTCCCGGACTGCGCATCGCCGACCTTCCCGCCATCGATCTCGTGCTGGTCTCGCACGCCCATTTCGATCATCTTCATCGCCCTTCGCTGCGCGCTATTGTGCAAAATAATCTGCGCACGCGCGGCGTCGCGCCGGCCATCATCATTCCGACGCATGTTTCCGATCTGGTCAGCGATCTCGGCTTTTCTGAGATTATCGAACTCGACTGGTGGAAGGCTTCGCGTCACAATAACCTGCAGGTTACGCACGTTCCCTCACGCCACTGGGGCGCGCGCATCATCAAAGATTCGCACCGCGGCTACGGTGGATTCGTGCTCAAGGCCGGCAAACATTCCGTCTATCACGCCGGCGACACCGCCTATTTTCCCGGCTTCCGCGAAATCGGACGCCGCCTCTCCCCTGACGTAGCTCTGCTCCCGATTGGCGCTTATAATCCGTCGCAGTATCGCAACGTACACACCAATCCCGCCGACGCGATGCAGGCCTTCCTCGATCTCAAATCCCGCTGGATGGTTCCCATGCACTACGGCACCTTCCGCCTCTCGCACGAACCGGTCGACGAACCGCTGCAGTTGCTCGATCAGGAAGCTCGCTCGGCAGGCATGAAAGATAAAGTCCTCGTGATGGAAGAAGGCGTCACTCGCTTCTTCTGATCGCCGATTTCCCGCCCTGCGTCACATAACAAAACACCTACGGCATCCGGCGAATTTCTTTGATTTCATTCACTTTTTACAATTGCTCAAGCGTCCGAGGTGTAAACTGCCTTTCGCCAAATATTCACCCTAGGAGGTTCTATGTCTGTAAAACCTGTTCCCGATGGATATCACACCCTCACACCGTTTCTCACCATTCGCGACGCCGCCAAGGCGATCGAATTCTACAAAGCCGCATTCGGAGCCCAGGAGCGCGGCGTGATGAAAGCTCCCGACGGAAAAGTCATGCACGCGGAGCTGAAAATCGGCGACTCGATCGTCATGCTCTCCGACGAGTTCCCCGACTTCGGCTCCATCTCGCCGCAAGCCCTTGGCGGCTCAGCCAGCGGGCTGCACATCTATCTCGATAACGTCGACGCCGCCTTCGACCGAGCCGTGAAAGCCGGTGCGCAAGTCGAAATGCCCGTCATGGATCAGTTCTGGGGAGACCGCTTCGGCCGTTTGAAAGATCCCTTCGGCCACAAGTGGTCCATCGCCACGCACGTCAAAGACATGAGCCCCGAGGAAATGAATCAGAGCATGAAAGACGCGATGGCCAAGATGCAGGAAAAGAAGACCGCGTAAGAATAGTTGGAAATCGACATACGGTTGCCCACCCTTCTCGCGTTCTTTGCGAGAGGGTGGGCAAGCAGTTACCACGCAATCAAAATTCTCAAATCCCGCAGATTATTCCCCGTGGGTCCAGTCTCCAGCGAATCCCCAATCGCGCTAAATAACGGATAAGCATCAAACCGCTCCAAGGCCGCCCGCACATCCCATCCCTGCGACCGCGCACGTTCCGCCGTCGAACCCTCCACGACCGCACCTGCCGCCGGACTGTTCCCGTCCACTCCGTCCGTTCCCGCGCTCAACACGGCGATATTCTCGCCAGCGATTTTCTCCGCGCACGCCAGCGCGAACTGCTGATTCCGCCCACCCACTCCGCCGTTCTCCACCTTCACCGTGACTTCACCGCCGGAAATCAGACACACCGGCGAAAATTGCTTTCGCAACTCGCGCACGCGCCCCAGCAAGTATTCGGCCGCCCGCGCATAGTCCCAGTCGTCGCACGAGTTATCAACATTCACAAAAAATCCTGCCCGCTCCGCTGCCGCGCTCGCTTCTTCGATCGCCGACTGATTCGAAAGCAACGTCCACCAGCGCGCCCGCACAAACGCCGGATCGTCCGACTTCGGCGTTTCGTCCAACGCATGCCGCTCGAACAATTCGCGCGTCGACGTCGGAAACTTCTTTAGCAGTTCATATTTTTCTGCGATGCGGTAACAGTCTTCCACCGTCGTTGAATCCGGCATCGTTGGCCCCGAAGCCAGCGCATCGGGCGTGCCATCCGGGACATCGGAAACCAGCAACGAAACCTGCTGCGCCGGATACGCCGCCTGCGCCAGCCTTCCACCCTTCACCGCCGAAAGATGTTTTCGCACTGCATTGATCGCCGCGATCGGAGCGCCTGAATGCACCAGCGCGCGGTAGGTCGCAATCAGATCGTCGAGCGAGATCTCGTCATCGCTCGGCTTCTCCACAATGGACGACCCTCCACCGCTGACCAGAAAAATCACCAGCGCCGAAGCCGCCTGCGCATCAACCGCCCGCAGCATCGCGGTCGCAGCCTGAATCGACTCCCCATTCGGTGTGGGATGCCCGCCGCGAAAATAGCGAAAGCCGCGTAACTGCTCCCCAGGCGATACCGAACTCGCGACGATGCCCTCCAGCGACTCTCCCGCCTGCATAGCCAGCGCCTCGACCATCGTGTGGCCAGCTTTTCCCAGCGAAATCACGAGCACCCGCGAATACGAATGCAAATCGTACAAGTCGTCGCACACGCGCAGAATTCCGCGCTCACAATGCACATGCCGCGCGAACCCCTTTTCGATCGAGGCATCCGCCAGCGCGCGCAAGAAGATCGCACGCGCACTGTCCCGCATCTCCCGGAATTTCGCTTCTCTAGAAGGATCAGACATTGGCAGGAATTATAAAGACAGCTGTCAGCTATTAGCTTTCAGCCATCAGCAAGTCGCACTCGAGAAGATCGGACGCATAATGCTCCGTGGTAGAACGGCCCTTGAGATCTGCGTCAAGGCTTCGAAAAAAACGGGCGTTAGCTTTAGCTGAGAGCTGACGGCTCAGAGCTGAGAGCTTCCCATCCCTCAATCGTCTCGCGCAACTCCCGCAGCCGCCCTTCAAAAAAATGGTCCGCCCCCTCAATCACCACCAACTTCTTCGGCTCGGGCAACGACGCCACCAACTCCTCCAACTTCGCCCGCGGACCAAACTGATCCCGCGCCCCGCTGACAAACAATTTCGGCTTGGAGCAATCATGCAGAAACTCAAACGTATAAACTCGCGGCTCCTCCGTAGCAGCCGCAACCGGCGCAACCGGAGTTCCCACACCAATCGCAGCGCGCACTCGCGCATCCGCGCATGCGGCGCGCATGCCAACCGCGGCCCCAAAAGAAAATCCTGCAAACACCAGCGGCAGATGAAACTCCGCATCCATCCAATCCAGCGCCGTCCGCACGTCATCGACTTCACCCACACCATGATCGTGCTCGCCCTCGCTCAATCCGGTCCCGCGAAAATTGAAGCGCAGCACGGGAAAGCCAAAACTGTTCAGCGCCTTCATGGTGTGAAACACGACCTTATTGTGCAACGTCCCGCCGAACAGCGGGTGCGGATGGCAAACCACCGCCGCATGCGTCGCACTCTCCGCCCCTGCATTCAGCAACGCCTCAAGCCGCCCCGCAGGGCCGTTGAGAAATAGCGAACGAATAGAACTAGCAGCGGGCATGAAATCTAGATTACACGACGAGGCGCACGACTCAAGGCTCAGAACTCGCAGCTCACAACTGATTTGCTATCCTCTCCTCCATGGACGCCGTCACGCTCACCCGTCAACTCATCGACATCGAATCAATCAGCGGCAACGAAGCCGCCGTCGGCAACTACCTCTACGGAGAACTCTGCCGCCTCGGCTATCAAACGCAAAAGATGCCCGTGGAAGGCAATCGCTTCAACGTCTACGCCACGGTGCCGGACCATCCGCAGCCAACCGTCGTCTTCTCCACGCACATGGACACGGTCCCGCCCTTCATCACATCCTCCGAAGATGCCGACCGTATTTACGGCCGCGGATCGTGCGACGCGAAAGGCATCATCGCCGCGCAAATCGCCGCTGCCGAACGTCTGCGCCGCGAACAAATCCATATCGGACTCCTCTTCGTCGTCGGCGAAGAGCGCGACAGCCTCGGCGCAAAAGTCGCCAACGATCACGCGCCCGCCTCCTGCAAATTTTTGGTGAACGGCGAGCCCACGGAAAATCACATCGCGCTCGCCTCGAAGGGAACCCTCCGCGCCGAAGCCACCGCTAGGGGACGCAT
>Ga0209006_10000833_pt1 | contig 28433 bp, 20 predicted proteins | sample JacPin_JW_Ref_O2_FD_188567 | JGI IMG/M metagenome (GOLD analysis project Ga0209006, IMG submission 188567) | Forest soil microbial communities from Algoma, Ontario, Canada - Jack Pine, Ontario site 1_JW_Ref_O2 (SPAdes) (version 2) | ecosystem: Environmental > Terrestrial > Soil > Boreal...
CGTTGACGCGCGATAGTGGCTCTGCTACATTCGCGGCATGCCAAAGGCGCGCAAGCCCAATTCGGGAAATCCTGGGCGCTCCAAAAGTCCCACGCGTCACACAGCCAACCAATTGAAAAGAAAACCTTTAGCTCCAGCGCATCCTCCCCAGCGCGGCGGTGTCGAGCTCGTTGATCCTCGTGTCCAGGCTCAACTCAAGCTCTACGACGAAGCTCTTTCTCTCTTCCACCAACAGAAATTCGCCAAAGCCAAAAGCGAACTCGAAAAAGTTCTCGAAGGTCCCAGCAAAGAACTCGCCGACCGCGCTCGCATGCACCTGAAAATCGCCGAACAGCGCATGAAGCCGAGCCACGAGCAAAATCCCAAGACCGCCGACGAGCATTACCAGCGCGGCGTCGCCATGATGAACATTGGCCGCTGGGATGACGCGCGCGAAAGCCTCGACAAAGCGCGCAAAGCCTCGCCCAAAGCCGACCACGTCCACTACGCGCTCGCGGCCCTCGACTGCCTCACCGGCGAAGCCGACTCCGCCATGAAAAATCTCAAAGTCGCGATCGACCTGCGCCCCGAAAATCGCTATCACGCGCGCAACGATGAAGACTTCGCCTTCCTGCAGGAAGACCCCCGCTTCACCGAAATGCTCTATCCGGAGAAAGACGGCTCCGCCAACTGATATCGCCTTTAGGTGGCACAGGCAATCCTGCCTGTGCGGGTGTAGATTACGGGCACGCAACCTTACATTTGCAAGCGCATCCCGGAATCCGTAGCATATTCACACGTTGGTTGCCGTCACGATCGTTGGGACCCCTGCCCGTCGCTGACAGCTATCCTGCTTCTGTGCTTCATGGTCTTATCCGCGCCGCGGCTCCTGACGCTGTAAGGTGCCACGATACGTGCCTAGCGGGTGCAAAGTAGCGTGCAGAACCGTCGTTCGAAATCGCATCGTAATCCAACCGTGAAAAGATCCGCCCCAAAGCGAAATCGCCCCGCCACAGGACTCAACGTCGTCGCTCTCGGCGGCGGCACCGGCCTTTCCACTCTCCTGCGCGGCCTCAAGAATCTCGTCTCCCGCCGTCGCGACGAAATCAAATCCGAACACCCCATCGCCAGCCTCACTGCCATCGTCACCGTTACCGACGACGGTGGCAGCTCTGGCCGCCTGCGCCGCGAAAATCGCATCCTCCCTCCCGGCGACATCCGCAACTGCATGGTCGCTCTCGGCCAGGACGAAGCTCTACTCGGCCGCCTTTTCCAATACCGCTTTCATGCCGGTCGCGGCCTCATCGGCCACAACTTCGGCAATCTCTTCCTCGCCGCCTTGACCCACGTCACCGGCGATTTCGCCGAAGCCGTCCGCGTCAGCAGCAAAATCCTCGCCATCCGCGGCCAGATTTTCCCCTCAACAACTTCCAACGTATCACTCGTCGCCACTCTCGAGGACGGCCGCCGCGTCCACGGCGAGACCAGCATCACCGCCAGCCGCAAGCGCATCAAGCGCCTCGCCCTTTCGCCGCGCCACGCGCGCCCCCTCCCCAAAGCGATCGAAGCCATCCGCGAAGCCGACCTCATCCTCCTCGGCCCCGGCTCTCTTTACACGAGTATCCTTCCCAATTTGCTGATACCCGAAATCGCCAACGCCATCGCTATTTCGAAAGCCCCGCGTGTCTACGTCGCCAATCTCATGACCCAGCCCGGCGAAACCTCCGGCTACGCCCTCGCCGATCACCTCAATGCGATCCGCGAACACTGCTCCCGCCGCGTCATCGACTGGGTCGTCGCCAACCGCCAGGCCGTCTCCCGCGAAGTCGCCAAACGCTACCGCGTCCAGGGTGCTGAGCCCGTCACCATCGACCTCTACGCCCTCCAAAAGCTCGGCTACCGCGTCATCCTCGACAACCTCGTCGAAGAACACGGCGTCCTTCGCCACAACTCCGCAGCCTTGGCCCAACTTCTCTTCGAAGAATTCCTCTCCACGCGAACTCCCACCAAATCTCGCCGCTAGCCTGTCCGCTTTCGCAATCGCCAATCCCGCGAACGGTCACAGCGCTGCAACGCCCGCAACCGCCCCTCAACTTAAATCCAAACGTTCCATGGACTTGGCTGAACTACGCCTTGGGTTTCGGCATGCACATTCACCCCCGCCGGAGTCCGCTTCGAGGTATCCATGCTCATACAAAACCTGCGCTACGCCTTCCGCTTCATGCGCCTGAACCCGGGCTTCACCGCCGTCATCGTCTTGACCCTCGCCCTCGGCATCGGCGCAAACACCGCCATCTTCTCCGTCGTCTACTCCGCTCTCCTTCGCCCGCTCCCGTATCGCAATCCCGGCGAACTCCAGTACCTCGGCGAAGCGCGTGGTCAGTATTCATCGCCTTCCGACATAGCCGCCTCCTACCCGGATTTCAAAGATTGGCAACGCAGCTCCAAAACCTTTCAATCCTTCGCCGGCTACGGAGGCGACGCCTTTATTCTCGACGCGGGCGGCGAACCGAAACTAGCCCTCGCCACCAGCGTCACTCCCAACTTTTTCTCCACGCTCGGCGTCAAGCTTGCTCTCGGCCGCGACTTCGTCGACGGTGAAGACCAACCCGACGGTCCGCATGTCGCAATTCTCAACGATGCCTTCTGGCGCTCCGATTTCGGTTCCCGCCCCGACGTCGTCGGCACCACTGTTCGCTTCGATGGCAAGCCCGTTACGATCGTCGGCGTCCTTCCGCGTAGCTTTGAGTTCGCCCCTCAAAATTCGCCGCTCTGGATCCCGCTCCATCCGTCGGGGTTCTTCCAGCGCCGCAGTCTTCGTTGGCTTGGAGTCGTAGGTCGTTTGGCCCCCGGAGCTGCTCCAGATCAAGCCAAGGCTGAAATGGAAGGAATCAACGCACAACTTGCAAAAGCCTATCCGAAGGAAAACGACGCCATCTCGGTCGTGATGACTCCGATTCGCGATCGCATCGTAGGCAAAATCCGCCCGTTGCTTCTCGTTTTGCTCGGTGCCGTCGGCTTTGTTCTTCTCATCGCTTGCGCCAACGTCGCCAACCTGCTTCTAACGCGCTCGATCGCGCGCCGCAAAGAATTCGCCGTGCGCTCCGCTCTCGGTGCCACCCGTACCGACCTCGCCTCTCAACTCCTCACCGAGAGCCTGCTGCTCTCTTTCGTCGGCGCCGCCATCGGACTCATCGCCGCGCAGTGGGGCGTCAGCCTGCTTCTCTCCGCGATTCCCGAATCGCAGTTGATCGCGATGCCTTACTTGCGCTCCGCCGGCGTCAGCTTTCCGGTCCTCGCATTCCTTTGCTTCATCACGCTGCTTACGGCGCTGGTTTTCGGTCTCGTTCCGGCGATCACCGCAACGCGCTCTTCCGTCAACGACATCCTGAAAGACGAAACGCGCGGCGGCACTAGCTCCAGTCACGCGCGCCTGCGCGGCTCGCTGGTCGTTGTCGAAATCGCGGTCACGCTCATTCTGCTGGTCGCTGGAAGCCTCATGCTGCAAAGTCTCAACGCGTTGCTCCGTCACGATCACGGCTTCAATCCACACAACGTTCTGACTTTCGACGTCAATCTGCCCGCTACCTCGTATCCCAACGACAAGGACAATCCGGATAAAGACACTGCCGCCGACAACTTCGCTCGTGAGTTCCGGGAACGACTACGCAACGCGCCGGGTGTACTCGACGTCGCCGCGAGCACCTTGGTTCCCGCCACCGGCAACGGCACGTCGGTTCGATTTCTGGTGGAAGGCCGTCCCAAGCAACTCGGCCACGAAGACGAATGCAACATCGCCGAAGTCAGCCGAAACTATTTCTCTACGCTGAAAATGACGCTGCTCGAAGGCCGCTTTTTCAACGAAGACGACGCGAAGCCCGGCGCCGAAGAAGTCGTTGTCGTCACCCGCGCCTTCGCGAAGGCTTATTTCCCCGGCGAAAGCTCCCTGAATAAACGCTTTCACTACACTTACAGACCAAATCTGCCGTTCCGCCGGATCATCGGCGTCGTCGCCGACACCGCCCTCGTCGATCTCGACCAGCCGCCAGCCGCAGCCATCTTCGAGCTCAACGAGCACGGCGGCGACACCTACCTGAGCTACATCGTGCGCACCAGCAACGATCCGCTCGCCACCGTCGGCGCCGCTCGCGAAATCCTTCATAGTCTCGATGCGCAGCTTCCGCTGATCCAGCCGCGCACGCTCGACCAGGTCGCGCAGCAAGCCCCATCCGTATTTCTGCGCAGCTATCCCTCGCTGCTGATCGGCAGCTTCGCAGGGCTCGCCCTGATTCTCGCCGTGATCGGTTTGTACGGTGTGATTTCCTACTCGGTCATGCAGCGCACGCGCGAAATCGGCATCCGCGTAGCGATGGGCGCCCAGCGCCCCGACGTTCTGCGTCTCGTTCTCCGCGAAGCGCTGACCACGTCATCTCTAGGTGTCCTCGCCGGAGTCGTAAGCGGTCTCTTCCTCACGCGCCTCATGAGCTCACTGCTCTACGACGTAACCGCCAGCGACTGGCGCACCTTCCTATCCGTCTCCATCGTCTTGCTCTGCGTCGCCGTGGCCGCCTGCGCCATCCCCGCAATCCGCGCCACCCGCGTCGACCCCGTCATCGCCCTCCGCTACGAGTAGCCGCACGGAGGAATCGTTCGTTTCGGCGCGATCCAAAATGTCGCCACAAAATATGTAGGGGCGCAGCACGCTCCGCCCCAAACACCACAGAATTAAAATTTAAAGGAACTTCAACGCCGGGAACTACGTGACCGTCGAGCAACTTCCGCATCCAAACCAGTCGGCAGTCACCCGCCTCCTACATCGCCCACCGCAACAACACTCCGCCCGTCGTATACCCCGCACCCACCGCCGCCAACAACACCAAATCGCCCTTCTTCAATTTCCCCTGCGCGATCGCATCCCACATCCCCAAAGGAATCGTCCCCGCCGTCGTATTCCCGTACCGATCGATGTTGACCATCACCTTCGAATCCGGGACGCCCAGCCGTTCCTGCATCGCCCGAATAATTCTCAGATTCGCCTGGTGTGGCACTACCAGCGCTAAATCGTCTCCCTTGAAACCGTTTCGCTCCAACAGATCCGCGGCCATTTCCGCCATCCGCCGCACGGCATATTTAAAAACCTGCGACCCATCCTGGTGCACCACGTGCATATTTTTATCGACCGTTTCGTGAGTCGACGGATTCAGCGAGCCGCCACCCGGCATATACAGATACGCGCCACCCGATCCGTCGATGTCGTGCTGAAAATCCAGAATCCCTTCGCCGTCTTTCGCCGGTTCCAACAAAACCGCACCCGCTCCGTCGCCAAACAAGATGCACGTCGCCCGATCCTTGTAATCCAGAATCCGGCTCATCGAATCGCTGCCGATCACCAGCGCTTTCTTGTGCGTTCCGGCGCCGACGAACTGCGCCCCCACCGTCAGCGCGTACGCAAACCCCGAACACGCCGCCGACAAATCGAATCCCCACGCATTCTTCGCCCCGATGCGATCCTGCACCAGGCACGCCGTCGCCGGAAAAAACATATCCGGCGTCACGCTCGCCAGCACGATCAAATCGATTTCCGCCGGGTCCGTATTCGTCTGCGCTAGCAGCTTCTTCGCCGCTTCCGTCGCCATGTCCGACGTCGCTTTGGGCGCTTCCACGATATGCCGCTCGCGAATTCCTGTCCGCGTGCGAATCCACTCGTCGCTGGTATCGAGAATTTTCTCAAAGTCCGCGTTGGTCATCACTTTCGGCGGAAGATATCCGGCGACGCCGGTAATCTTCGCCGCGATGCGATGGGGCATGGGGCTCCTTGGGTTCTTCATGCCGTGCAGAGACACCAAATTCTATGCGATGCCGCCAACACGTGACAACAAGTGTCACCGTCCGCGCGGCTAATCCATCAGCAAAATATGTGACTGTTTTTCACCGCGCTTCCCCGCGTAGCCGTTGTAGGGGCGTCCCTTCAGGGCGCCCATGCACAACGTTTACACGCCTCGCATGATGTGATTCCGACCTGACAATGAAAACTGTCATTCCGACCGGAGCGAGCCGACGCCTTTTCTTCGCGTTCGCTCCTGCGAACGCGTCGGCTCGCGCAGCGGAGGTACTCTGCGCCATCGCGCGCTTTTTGCGCGATGAATCTCTCTTCGATCAATCCGCCGAGGGAGGTTTTTTAAACAATCAAGGCGCCTCGCCTGCCCGCCGACCACCTACTTCTCCCCGCTCTTCTCAATCTCAAATCGCCACTTCAACGTCGCCGTCTTCTTCAGCATCGCCGACACCGAACAATACTTCCCCTCGCTCAATTCAATCGCGTGCTTCACCGCTGCGTCGTCCAGATCCCCGCGCAACTGATAAACCAATTCAAATTTCGTCCAAACCTGTGGAGGATCAGCCGCTCGTTCCCCCGAACAAACCACATTCAACGACTCCAATTTCTGCCGCTTCTTCCCAAGAATGATCACGATGTCCGTCGCCGTACACGCCCCCAGCGCCATCAACAACATTTCCATCGGCCCCATCGCCGTATTCGATTTCCGATCCGAATCAATCGTAACCGCATGCCCCGACGGCCCCGTCGCCACAAACCTCTCCTCCCCAATCCATTTCACATTCGCCGTCTGCATCTCGAGTCTCCACAAATTTCAAAATCAGAATAGCAGGGAACTAATAGTCGCCTAAAAACGCCGCGACGAGCACAAACATGTAGGGGCGCAGCACGCTGCGCCCCAAACGCTCATGCCGATACCTTCGTCGAGACTCTTTCGGGGTTTTCTCGCCCTCTACAACGCCAACTCCCAAACCTCCGCCGTCAAATCCTTACTAAAGCTGTGATGCTCCTTCTTCTCCACTACGCAAAACCCCGCCTTCTCATAAATATGCCGCGCCGCATCCAGCTCACTCTGCGTCCACAACACAATCTTCTCGTACCCCGCCTGCCGCGCAAACCGCACGCACTCAGCTACCAGTCGCCCACCAATCCCCAATCCCCGCGCGCTCGGCTCTACATACAGTAGCCGCAACTTCGCCGTCTTCTCCGCTTCCTTCACCAAAAACACCGACCCGACAATCTCCTCATCCTTTTCCGCAATCCAGCATCGCTCCCGCTTCGCATCAAAATTCTGAACGAACTTTGCCACAATCTCCGCGCAAAGAGCTTCAAACCGCTCGTCATATCCCCACTCTTCCCAATACAACGCCCCCTGCCGGTGCACGATCCACCCCAGATCGCCGACCTGCGGCGGCCGCAGCACATACCCCGTCGGTTTCGAACGTTCGGCTTCCACGCCACTGCCGCCAAGCAGATCCTCGACAGTCTGCATCGCCTCAACCAGCCGTCGCTTCTTCGAATCCGACAGCGTCGCAATCATCTTTCCCACTTGCTCGCTCGACCTCGCCTCCAGCGGCGCAAACGCTTTCCTCCCGCCCGTCGTTAGCGTCAAAATACTTTGCCGCCGGTCCGTCGGCGACGGCGTCTTCCCGATCAGCTTTCTCTTTTCAAACGAGCTGAGAATCCGGCTCAAATATCCCGCATCCAGCGCCAGCGCCGCCCCGACCGCCGCCGCCGTCGACTCGCGCTTATGGGCAAGCTCATAAAGCACCCGCCCCTCGGTCAGCGAAAAATCCGTCCCCAAAAACTCTTCCTGCAGCAACCCAATCTTCCGCGTATAAAACCTGCTGAACCTCCGCATAGCCTCGACGTAAGGGTCTGACCCGCCGGCGATTCCGCCCGCCCGTGCGCGTTTGCCATTACTCGTAGGCTTCGTAGCTGGTGCCGGCATCATCCACCTCCCAGGTCAAAAACGGAATCGATGCCATTGTCATAAATATAGTTGACACAGTCAAGTATCGCAAACGCCCGGCCTTACCCCGCGCTCATCTCATCGCGCTCACCACCACCCCGTCTGAACCGTCGAATTTCATCAAGCAGCACGTTGACCCTTTTTTGCATCGTTGTGACGCCGCAATGACAAGCCTTCACGCCCGCCGCGACACGATATTGGTATCGAATCGAAATTCGCCCCGCGCCCAAAGAGACGAGATGAAACGACTTCCCAATTCGCCCACGCGCCCGCTCAAGCCGGCAATCGCTCAGCTCGACGCCACCATCCTCCGCGCCCAACAAGGCGACGCAACCGCCTTCGAAACTCTCTATCGCCAGCACTCGCGCCGCGTCTACGGCCTCTGCCTCCGCATGGTCAGCGATCCCTTTGAAGCCGAGGACCTCGCTCAGGAAGCCTTCCTCCAGCTCTTCCGCAAAATCCACACCTTCCGCGGCGAGTCTGCCTTCTCTTCCTGGCTCCATCGCCTGACCGCAAACGTCGTCCTCATGAGCTTTCGCAAAAAGAAAGCCCATCTCACTTCTCTCGACGAAATGACCAGGGTGAATGACGACGACTCAGGACAGAAACTCGAAATCGGCGAAGTCGACGTCCGTCTGACAGGCATGTTCGACCGCGTCAATCTTCAATCCGCGATCGACAGTCTTCCCGAAGGCTACAAGCGGATGTTCCTGCTTCACGACCTGCACGGCTACGAACACAACGAAATCGCCGCAATCCTCGACTGCAGCGTCGGCAATTCAAAATCCCAAGTCCACAAAGCCCGCAAACGCCTCCGCGAATCTCTCCGCAAAATCGACCGCTATAAATCGCGCAGCACAAACCCCACGCGCCACCGCCAATTCGCGAACGCGACTTAGCGCACCGTTATCGGTCCCGCCAAGCCTTTCCGATTCCTTTGTAGGGGCGGGGCTTGCCCCGCCCGGCCCCAGCGTCTTGGCTCGATTCGTCGCGGAGCCTCACGCATTCGCATCCGTCGCGTCGCTTCAACGCCACTGCCCTCACGCAAACAACGGCGAAATCGCAATCAACACCAACACCACCAACAAACACACCCGTCGCACTCGCTTCATATCGAATCTCTCACTGGAATTTCGCGATTGAAAATGAGAACACGACAAAGACCGCCCAGGCACAACATCACTTGCAATTTCTGACGTCTCAAACTCAAGAAAGATAGCCCGCGATCATCTAGCAAGGCTGTGTAGGGGCGCAGCATGCTGCGCCCCAGGCCCGCAAGATTTCACCCGCGCACCGACACCTTTGTTTGATCGAAGGAAGATAAACCGAACGCAGGAAACTCAGAACGCCTACGAATTCCTCACCAACGTCGCCACTTCAATCACCGGATTCGGCAACTGCCGCATCGTATTCACAAACAACTCCACTATCCGCCCATCAAACTGCGCATTCGCGCACCTTACCAGCTCGTTCAACGCATCTTCCGCCGCGCGCGCCTTCTTATAAGTCCGATCGCTCGTGATCGTGTCGAACGCATCCGCCACCGCAATAATCCGCGCCCCCAGCGGAATCTGCTCCGCCGCCAGCGCATCCGGATATCCCGACCCGTCAAAATATTCATGATGGTGCAGCACCATCTCCCGCACCCGCGCCAGCGGGGCCAGCGGATCCAGAATCTTCGCCCCAAACGTCACGTGCGACTTCATCGTCTCCCACTCATCGGGATTCAACGGCCCGTTCTTGTTCAAAATATTTTCCGGAATCGCTACCTTGCCGATATCGTGCAGCACGCCGCCCAGCCGAATCTCCTCGATCTCCGCGTCGCCCATCCCCATCTGCTCGGCGATCAGCGCCGCGTACGCCGAAACCTTCTGCGAATGCCCTTGCGTGTAGTGATCCTTCGCATCGATCGCAAACGCCAGCGAAGTCACCGTGTCCAGCACCGCCTGCGGCAAAGCTCCGGTCTTTTCCGCCTGCCCCGGTTCCGGAGCAACCTCCGTCGTCGCCAGCGATTCCGTAAACTGTTTCAGCCGCGAATAAATCTCCTCAAACGCTTCCGGCCCCGTCGCGAACAATCGCTTCAGCGTCACGCCCAGATAAGCTTCCAGCACATCGCGCTTCCACTTCTTCGCTTCATTCGGATCGAAGTGATCGGCCGTCGAAACCGCATTGCCGCCCTGATGCTTCGACAAATACATCGACGCATCCGCCACCTGAATCAACTCCTGCGGCGTCGATCCGTGCAGCGGATAGCACGCAATGCCAAAGCTCGCGCTGATATTTTTCTCGCGCAGCAGCGGATCTGCCGAAACCCATCCGCGCAGTTTCGTCGCCAGTTGCCGCGCATGTTCCATATTCGTTTCGGGCATCAACATCACAAATTCATCGCCGCCATACCGCGCCACCACATCCGACCGCCGGCAATTCGCTTCGAGAATATGCCCGACTCGCTGCAGCACCAGGTCGCCTTCCAGGTGCCCGTAAAAATCATTCACAAATTTGAATCGATCCAGATCCATCAGCACCAGCGCAAACGCTCGCCCCGCGCGCGTCGACCGCTTCCACTCCGCCGACAGCGACTCCATGAAGAACCGGTGCGTCTTCACGCCGGTCAGCCCGTCCGTGATCGCCTGCTCCTGCGCTTTCTGGAACGACAGCGCGTTGTGATACGCGCCCGCGATCAAGTCCGCCAGCGTCCGCAGCAGCAAAACCTCTTCCTCAGAAAAATCCGTGTGCTTCGATGACTCCACATACAGCACGCCGTGCAGTTGCTCCGCATAAAAAATCGGCAACGCGATCGCCGCCGTTGAATCCGGCAGCATCGGCTTCAGTCCCGGATCGCTGGTCGCCGACGCCGTCGTGAACGCCGCCATGTGCCCCGTCCGCGCCACCTGTCCGACCAATCCCGTCCCAAGCGCCACGCGACTCGCCAGCATCCCTCGCCGCGCCCCGCCTTCCGCCCGAATCTCGAGCTCACGCGTCGAATAATCAAGCACGCCAATCCCGATGTGATCGTGCGTCAATCCCTCTTCCAGCTGCTCCGTGATCTTAGCCAGCATTTCGTCCGGATTCAGCGTCGCAATCGCATTCTTCGAAATCGTATTCAGCAGCGCCAAATGCCGCGCCTTCGTCCGCTCTTCGTTAAACAACCGCGCATTCTCGATCGCGATGCTCGCCTCGCTCGCAAGCACGCGCATCAGTTCCAGATGCCCCTCATCGAACGCGTGATCGTGATCCGAGAAGACTCCCATCGCCCCGATCGCGTGGTCATACGCCACTAGCGGCACAACGCAAATGCATCCCTTCGTCCGAATCGGCACCACTCCAAACTTCTTCGCTTCTTCCAAAAAATTCTCGCGAATCAAAACCGGCTGCCGCGTGCGAATCACATACTCGTTCAAGTGATTGCCCGCGGGCCGCGTCCGCTTCGGCATCCGCATCCCATCGATCATTTCCAGATCGAACACGATCTCTTCATTCAGCGGATCGAGCTCCACGATATAAAAATTCTCCACCGCAAATAGCCGCCGCAACTCTTCCCAGATCTTGTTCAGCAAATCTTCTTTGTTCAGCGTCGAGCTCAGCGCGCGCCCGATCTCATTCAGCACGTGCAGCTCTTCCGATCGCCGCGAAGTCTGCTGCACCAGATAACTATTCTCCACCGCCATCCCGATCTGATGACCGAGCGCCAGTAACAACCGCAATTCCGCCGGCGTAAATCTCCGATTGTCCGGCGTCCCCAGCAGCAAAACGCCAAACGCCTGCTCCTTCGCCTGCAAACTGATCACGACCACGCTGCGCAATCCCTGCGCCAGCCCCAACTGCCGGAATCGCCGAATCGACTCGTCCTTCTCCAGCGCCGCCAGCGACGCATCGCGCAAATCACGAAATCCCAGCAATCCGCCCATGCGCGACACAAGCCCGACCAGATAATCGTCGAGTCCTTCTTCCTGCGCCACGCGGCAAAAATCATCATTCAATCCCGCCGCCACCACCGACGTCGGCCCTTGCGGATCGCCGTGATGCAAAAACAGCGCTCCCGCCGGCAATCGCACTACACCCAGAACCCGATCGAGCGCCTGCGATAACATCCGCTGAATCTCCCCGCCCACAAAGCTCGATGTCGCCAGATTTAAATTCGACAGCGCCAGCATGTTCCGTTCGACGCGGCGCTTCTCCTCTTCATACGTCGCCATCACCATCAGCATCGCCACAAACGCCGATGGCACCGCCGCCAGCGCCCGCAATCCCAATTCATCCGCGCTCGCCGTCCCGCCGCCCGCCATCCCGCCGCCCACCGTAAGAAAAATCGTCAGCCGCAGCGCCGCCCACGCAAAAAACGAAATCGCGAGCAGCCGGTCCGCCAGCGTCTCCTGTCTTCGGCTCTCGATCCAGAAAATCGTTCCAACCGCCAGATACAAACAGATCGACGGAATCACCACCGGCACAATCGTGAACCAGCCCAGCGCGTTCGCCGCCGCCCACACGCCCAGCACCACGGCCGCTACGCCCGCCGCCGCTTTCCAAACTTTTCGTTGTGAATAGAATTGTGCGCCGAGCACAAAGCTCAGCCCCGCCAGCGCATACAGCCAGCGATTCAGCGCGACCTGCACCGGCCCGCTCGCCAGCCACGGCGCCAGCGCCGGGCTCAAATAATGCAGCGCAAAAAAACTCCAGCCCGCCGTCCACAGCAGCAAATACGTCTGCCTCTTCAGCGTATACACATACGCGAAGAATCCCGCTGCGATTGCAGCGGCAGCCAACAACGTAATCGCAATATAGCTATCGTGAATCAAGTTCCGCCCATGCTCGGCTTAGCCAAGTCCCGTCCGTTGTTCCGCCAGCTCCGTCCCACTCGCACTCACGCCTACTTCAACGAAGTGTCGAAATACTTCGGAGCACACACGAATTCCGTGGGCCGCAGTTCTCCCCCTCGTTTTTTCCTTGATTCACCCTTCGAGGACGAGCCAACTTCGGCACACAAAACAAAGTACTTGCATCCGATTATGGCGCACGAAAATCGCACACAGCAAAGTACCTACGTACTGGTAGCTAAAAAGACAGCATCTCGCCTCACCACACCTTGAACCATCGTATCTTTCGTTTGTCATCCTGAGGCGTCCGCAGGACGCCGAAGGATCTCAACCGATCCTTGCTACAAACCATCCCTTCAATCACCCCAAAATTGCGCCACCCCTCGCCCATCCGTTAAACTATCCAATTCAGCCTCACCCAAATCTCATGACAAACTCCTCCATTCGCGTCCGCTTCGCCCCATCGCCCACCGGTTACCTCCACGTCGGCGGCGCGCGCACCGCTCTCTTCAACTGGCTCTATGCCCGCCAGCAAGGCGGCGTCATGATCCTCCGCGTCGAAGACACCGACGCCGAGCGCAACAAGCCCGAACTCGTCCAGGGCATCATCGACGGACTTCAATGGCTCGGCCTCGACTGGGATGAGGGCCCCTTCTATCAGTCCCAGCGCCTCGCCCTCTACAAAGACGCCGCGCAAAAGTGCCTTGCCAACGGCAGCGCCTTCCTCTGCTACTGCGCCGCTGAAAAATATGCCGGCGGAGATCACGCCGCCGACGGCGCCACCACCGAAAAAGTTCGCCGCATCGTCCGCTGTTCCTGCCGCGACGGCAAACCCTCAACTCCCGGCGTGAAGCCCGCGATTCGCTTCCGCGTGCCTGCTGGGACGACCGTCTTCGATGATGCTGTTTTTGGCCAGCGAGAATTCAACAACGACGAAATCGAAGACTTCGTCCTCCTCCGCTCCGGCAAGGACGGCGAAGAGTGGGGCATGCCCACCTACCAGATGAGCGTCGTCGTCGACGACATCGACATGCGCATCACCCACGTCATCCGCGGCGCCGACCACCTCTCCAACACGCCGAAACAAGTCTTGCTCTATCGCGCCATGAAAGCCGAGCCGCCGATCTTCGCGCATCTCCCGCTGATTCTCGGCGCCGACAAATCGCGCCTCTCCAAACGCCACGGCGCCACCGACGTCAACATGTACCGCACAGAAGGCTTCCTCCCTGAAGCATTCCGAAATTTCCTCGCCCTCCTCGGCTGGGCCCCCGGCGGCGACGAAGAATTTCTCCGCACCAAAGAACTCATCGAAAAATTCAGCCTCTCCGGCGTCAGCCGCACCAACGGCGTCTTCGACCGCCCCAAGCTCGAGTGGTTCAACACTCAATACCTGCAAAAATTGCCGATCGAGGATTTGCTGCCTTACGTCGAGTCCGAACTCAAGCGCAGCAACTTGTGGAAAGAGGAGTGGTCCTCAGGCCCAGGTCACGAGTGGTTTTCAAAAACGGTGGATTTGCTGCGCCCCCGCGTCCGCTTCCTGCCCGACTTCTCATCCTGGTCCCGCGCCTTCTTCAGCGATGATTTCCCCATCGAAGAAGCCGGCAAAACGAAATTCTGGAAAGACCCTAAAGTCCCCGAGCTGATGCGCGCCCTAGCCGACGCTTTGGCCGCCCTGACCGAGTGGAACCACGACGCCTGCGACCACGCTAGCCGCGCCGTAGCCGAAGCCGGAGGCGTAAAAGCCGGCCTCCTCATCAACGCCACCCGCGTCGCCATCGTCGGCCAATCCGTAGCCCCACCCCTCTTCGACACCATGGTCGCCCTGGGCCAGGACCGAGTAGTCCGCCGCCTCCGCGCCTCGTTCCCCTAAATTTCGCCCTTCGTCGTACTCCACAACGTTCACCGAGATCATGTAGGGGTGCGCCCCAAGTCCGCACGATCCTCGCGTCTCGAGCGGTAGCGCCGGCGCCCTGCCGTGAATTCAGACGCCGAAACTCACCCTGTCATTCCGACCGAAGCGGGCCGACGCCTTTTCCCTCGCGTTCGCTTCCTGCGAACGCGTCGGCTCGCGCAGTGGAGGAATCTCTCTTCGATTGACGATGGGGGCGAAGTCTTGGGTTTAGAAGTAACCACACGCCCGCCAACCCGCCGCCCCCCTATACCCCATTCGGCCTTGACATCCTAGTGCCGTCGTGGTAATATGCTCTGATAAATAACTGCGCTCGCGGACTGCCGCCCGCTGTTAACTCTCCTATAAACGCGAATAAAAAGGAAACAATCAGGCTCCCGTAACCCCCTTGTTTCCAAAGGCTTCCGCACTCCTTAAAATAGGCGTCTCGGAACCTGTTTATTTTTAAAGACTTGCGCACTCTTTGAAAAACAACCGGGGGGTATACCCATCCGTCCCAAAACGGAACTGACAACTCTGATCGTCAGTTCTGCGACCCGCTTTTGGACGGCTTGGCAGTCGCGTCCTTGCCCTTGTCCTTGGCGTCCTTGCCCTTATCGTCGCCATCGCCAGACGAATCGCCCTTGTCGTCGCCGCCGAGCGACCGCTTGAACGTCTTATGAAACGCCGACACCCCTAGCGTCGGCGCCTCCCGCTTCCCGGTAATCGTGATTGGCAGCAGCGTTCCCGCTCCTTCCTTGCTGAAGAAAGGATCGACCGCCTTCAGGAAAAACGACTTCTTCCCGGTCACCGTCTGCGACAGCTTCGCCTGCAACCGCAAATGCCCGTTGAAATCGAGGTTCCCCTCGCCGACGTCGTAATTCCCGACGAGATCTAAATTCGCCCCCGGCACGCTGAACGTCAGGCTACGAAAGTCGATAATTGCCTTCGCCAGCTTGAAGTCCCCCATCAAGTTCGCGACCGAACTGCCCGCATCCTCCTGGCCCGGTTTTCCTTCGGCATGACGGCTCAGCGACTCGAGTTTGTCGCGCACCTTCGGGTCGGACCAGTTCGCATTCTTAATCTCGACCTTGCCGTCCAGAATCATCTTCTGCAGCACTTTAAATTTGCCCGGCGGTATCGTCAGCTTCGCCTTGATCTGCGCAGGACCCGTCATGAATGGTGTGTCCGAATTGATCGCCAGCGCAAGTATGTCTTCGATGCGCGCGTTTGGCGCATCCACGTTGAGCTGGATCAAATGTCCTTGACTCGGCACGTGCGTGACGCTGCCTTCGCAGTTGATCACCGATTTCCCGAGCGTCGCTTTCACCGGATGCAGATACGTATCGCCGTCCGTGCCATCTACGGTCGCCGAAAAATCCGTATGCAACGGCACCGGATGCCCCACCGGATCGAGCGAAAAATTCGGCGTGTCCGTTTTTCCCGCAACTTCAATCTCATTCAGTTTCCCTTTGAAATCGCCGGTTGAAGAAAGCGTCCCCGCGATTCCCGGAAACGGACCGAGATCGGCATCGGTAAACTTATAAGTACCCGTCAGGGGCGTATCGCCCGGTTCGTCGGCGCTCCACGGACCAAACGTCCCGCGCGTCGCGATTTCGCCTTGCGGCTTCGCGTTCGTCAGTTCGCCGTGGAAATCGAACGGCTTATTCGGGCCCACGGACTTCAGCACCAAATCGTGAATATCGAAATCGAGCGGCGCCTTGCCTTGCTTTTTCGGCATGACCACAAGGTCCGTGTCGTTAATCACGATTTCATCGACCGTGACGTCCGGAAATCTCTTTTTGGGTTCCGGTGGTTTCTCCCGCTTCTCTCCGCGCGGCGGAATCGTGATCGTCATGTTCTCGACGTAGATTCCCGATATGTGCCGAGGAGCGTTGAAGATTCCTAGCCACCCCAAATTGAACGAAAACTTCGCGACGTGAAACATCGGCGGCAGATCGGCGCGGTTGTGCAGCCGGATCGACAATTCCTCGCCGGCCACGCCGAGATCCGGGAACACGCGCACATGCAACTCCCCCAAATCGACGTCGCTCTTGAACTTTTCCTGCAACGCCGAAACGACCCAGTCCCGCACTCGATCGTCGATTTTGCGCAGCTTCAGCGATACAAAAACTACAACGCCGGCCAGCACGCCAACGAGAATGCCAACGGCATACGGCCATTTCCGTCGCGGCCGCGACCCTGCGCTCAACTCGGCATCAGACACGATGTGCTCCTGGACCTGGTTTTGCCGCGGGACGCCGAGCCCGGGCATGAAATCTGAAGGTTAGAAGTTTGATGCACTAGCGAGGAGTTTGGAATACGTCCGGGTGAGCGGGATGTGCTGCGCTCGCACTGGCCGTAACGTTCACAGTTGCATCGACGGGCAATGTCACCGGCGGCAGGCAAACTTCGTTGTTGCAAGCCTGATATCGCAGCTTCAGCGGAATGTGCTGCGCCCCGGCCGGAGCATCAGGCAGCGCCGTCACCGCCATTTTAAGAACGATTGTCTCTTCGTAAACGTTCAGCGGCGTCTTGGAAAAGGTAAACGTGCGAAGTTCGCCGTCGGGATACGTGACGTCGCCAATCTTGAATCCCGTAGCGCCATCCGTTTTCAAATCCGTCGCGATTAGATATTCAGCCGATTTTTTCCGCGCATTGACGTGAAACCCATCGCGAATCTTCATCACGACCGCGATCTGAAACTCTTTGCCGCGTGCTACCGGATCGTACGAAGCAAACGCCGTCGGAGCGACGACATCCTTCGGCGACGGAACCTGCGCCGCCGCTCGCGGCGTTTTCACGCTCGCGATCGCGAACGTCAATGCCAATGCGCCCACTGTGATCGCAGCAAATCGCACGCCCAGTTTCAGCGCAGTGAACCCGGTGCCCAACTTCGCCGTGCGATTTTCTGAATTGGCGCGAAAAAAGTTCAAACGCTCACCTGCTCGCCGAGCTGCTGCGAAATCACGCGGCTCATCACGCCACGCAAATCCTCGCCGGTCTTCTCCAGCACAAACGAATCCCGCGCTTCATTCCATCCAAGTTTAAAACTCGTCGAAAGCGCTGAAATCCAGATCTCGCGCACCGGCGTATTCGGCGAAATCACAAACTTCGCCTCTTCCGGTTCCTCAAAAATCACTTCCAGCTTCCCGCTCTCGCCTTCGACATCAAAGCCGTGCTCGTCGCCAAGCGTCAGCATTCGCTTCTTCAAATCCTCGAATGCCGCATCCGCTTTCTTCGTGAAATCTTTTTCGTCAATCATGTCCGGAGAGTATCAGACTTTGAATTTGGATTCGCGATACGACAGTGATCGGCAAGCACTCTTGATTTCCTTTCGACTTTCAACTGTCGACTTTCAACTCCTTCAGAGTTGTGCTTGGATCGACTTCACGATGTCGTCGCGAGTTATGAGCCCCGTGATGTGTTTCACTTGCTTGCCGTCCCGGCTCAGCAGGATGCTTGTGGGATAGCCAAGCAGGCCGCCGAATTTATCTCCCGCCGCGTCGTTGCCGATCACGATCGGATAATTCATCGTCGATTTCCCGTTGTCGGTATCGAACTTTTCCTTCTGCACAAACGGCGCGACCGCGCTGCGTCCTTCATCGTCCATCGCAATTCCCAGCACCGTAAAACCCTTCGGTCCGTATTCCTGCTGCAGCTCGATCAATTCCGGGATTTCGATCTTGCACGGCTCGCACCACGTCGCCCAGAAATTCACGAGCACAACTTTCCCCTTCAGCGATTCGAGGCTCACGTCCTTGCCGTCAATATCTTTCAACGTGAGATCCGGCTCGGGCTTCGCTTCGTCTTTCGATTCCGTCGTCGTCAGCGAAGCCGCCGCCGTTTTTGGCAGCCGCGTCGCCTTGTCGGCATAGTGCGCACCCACGACAATCACCGCTAGAATCGCAATCACGATGATCGCCGTCTTCATGAACCCGCCCGAGCTTGGTGGCGGGCCGGAAGGCGGATCGACGGAGTTTCTGTCCGGCGAAGAAGCGAGTTCGGGGGATTCGTCTTTTGTTTCAAGGGGTGTCATGTCATTTCATCCTTCGCAAACCATTTTCGCAGAACGCTAAAATCTGTGCACCTTCCGATATATTGCAGCCGCCTCAGCCACCGCAGGCGCCACTATCACTTGGATGCGCCTCTACTTCTTCGATGCACGACTACTTCGCTCCGGTTAGCGCGTGTTCCAGCCACAAAACGAACGTGTTCAAGAAACTGAGCTTGGTCACCAGCCACGTCAGCCGGTTGAAGAAAACCAAAACGCCCACGAAGAGAAGCAGCGCGCCGCTGAATAGTTCGACGGCGTGCAGATACTTTCGGAAGCTTTTGTAGAACTTCATGAACTGACCAATACCCAACGCGGTGAGCAAGAAGGGAACTGCGAGGCCGGCTGAATACACGGCGAGGAGCAGCACGCCCCGCGCAATCGTGTCGCTGGCAGCAGCGAGGGCAAGCACTGCGGTAAGAATCGGACCGATGCATGGAGTCCATCCAAACGCGAATGCGAAGCCGAGTAAAAATCCGCTCCAGATGCCGGGCTGTTTGCCACCGCTACGCAGGTGAACATCGCGGTTCAACCAGCGCGTCATCGCCGGACCGAAGAATCCGATCACGGAGAGCGAAAAGAAATGAACCGCACGGAGCCCGGCGAAGAGCGGGCCGCCGTGCACGAGCGCGATCACGCCGAGAAGCGCGAGCACAACTCCGAGGATGATTCCGACGCGGACGGTCAGTTTTATGAGAACGCCGAGCAGGTGCAGGCCGAAGAGCAGAATCAATGCGCCGGCGATCGGTGCGAGTGTGGTGCGATGCTGGCCGAGAAATCCGCCGACGGCGCTGGCGGAGGCGCCGAATGTGATGAAGACCGCGGAGAATCCGAAAACGAAGGCGAGAGCAGAGGAGAACAATCCCGAGCGCGGCGCCTGACCCTGGCGCAACTGCTCCATGCCGATGCCGGAGAGCATGGAGATATATCCGGGCACCAGCGGCAACACGCACGGTGACAAGAACGAAATCAGTCCCGCGAGAAACGCTCCAGCTAGAGAGACATCCGTCATTCCTGATTCGTCCTCATCTCAACTTAGCGAACGCGACAACCCAACCGAACCGCTTGCCGATGAATTCACGGCCGTTTTCAATGCCTTGCAAAATGGGCCGCAAGTTTACAAGGCTCATCGGTTGCCAGGCAATCGACCGTAAAGGCGGCGCGGGAGCGCCGCACTCCATATCGGAGCTCGTATTGTCCCATATCCCGTGCTGCCTCTTGGCTGCCACCGGCGGCGCAGACAAATTGTTGACCGGCGTCGCCCGGGGCTTATTCCGAGACGCCAAACTGTTTAACGCTTGGCGCCGCCGTTCAGTGACAAATACGAAAGCTAAAGGCCGACAGATGACGCTTTTGGATGGCGGATAGAGACGTTCCCGTTTCGGGCAGGCCCGGCTAAGATGCTAATTACAAGCAACTTACGGGTACTTCAATTGGCATGGGCGGTGCATTCTCTTTTACCGGCAGAAATCCCAAACCGTACAGACAGGAGTGTCTGTGCCACGGGTTCCGAGGATGGACGAATGCACTGGACGCCCAACCGAGTGACTTGCCTCCGCGTGGTGGTCGGATTCGCGGCGGTGTTTCTGTTTGGCCGCGGGCCGTGGCTCAACCTGAGCGCGGTGGCGCTGACGGTTGCGTGCATCGGGTTGGACGCGCTCGACGGGCATATCGCGCGGCGGAAAAATCTGGCGACTCCGGTGGGAGCGCAGATCGACATTCTGGGCGATCGGATGATCGAGAACGTCTACTTCACGTATTTTGCGGTGGTCGGGATGGTGTCGTGGTGGCTACCGGTTTTCTTTTTTGCGCGCGGAGCCGCGACAGATTTCCTGCGCGGACTTGCGTTGAAAGCGGGTTATTCCGGCTGGGGCGGTGCGAACGCGATGCTGCAAACGTGGTGGGGACGGTCGATGGTCGGATCGCGCTGGAGCCGCGGGTTGTATGCCGCGATGAAGTGCATGTGTTTTTGCTATCTCGGACTCGAGTTGGCGCTGACGCGCGGACCGGTGGCGTTGATCGGCGGGCTTACGCCGGGGATGCACACCGCGATTCGCAATGGAGCGATCGCATTGACTTCGGCGACTGCGGCGTTTTGCTTTGTGCGGGCGATTCCGGTTCTGGTCGAGGGCTGGCAGTTCATTGCGGAAAGCGTCGCGCCGGCGGCTACCGCGAAAATGGCGGTCGCGAAAGTTTCGGTGAGGAAGACGGCATGAGACCCGTCGTACACATTGATAGCTCCAACGCCTTTCGCCTTCGAGAGACGGATGGGTCTCGCGTTGCGGCATTTTTCGATCTCGACGGCACGCTGTTGCCGCTGCCCTCGCTGGAACGGCGATTCGTTTCGGAGTTGCGAAGCGATCGACTGATTCCAGCGGGAAATTATTTGCGGTGGCTTGCTGCGGCGATTCGGCTTGCGCCACGAGGAATCTTGCACGCGATTCACGGCAACAAAGCGCATTTGAGAAATGTTCCGGTACGCGCGCTTTCTTTTCGACAACTTAACTTTTTTCCCGATGCGGTTCGCCGCGTGGCTTGGCATGCCTCGCAGGGACATTCGGTGATTCTGGTTTCGGGCACGCTCGATTTTCTGGCGCGACAGGCGGCGCTTGTCCTGACGTTGCGGCTCGCGATGCGCGGCATAACGGCGAAAATCGGAGTTTGTGCGACGCGCGCCGAGCAAAGCGGCGGGCGATATACCGGCAAGATCATCGGCTCGGCGAATTTTGCGGAAGAGAAAGTGATCGCGATGCGCCGGGTCGCTCGCGAAAACGGTTTGGAGCTCGCACGCTGCTATGGCTACAGCGATTCGGCGCACGATCGCTGGATGTTGGGCGCGGTTGGCAAGCCGGCTGCGGTTAATCCTTCGCCGGAGTTGCGACGGATCGCGATTCTGCGGCACTGGCCCATTTTCGATTGGTCCATCGATGAGTCTGCTGAAACGAAAGCGCCGACCGAATTCGATTCGACATTTTTTCACGGAATACCATCGGAGAACGTGCAATGAAGGCCTCTTACGAAATCGAACAAGCGAGCCGCAAGACGCCGGCGAATTGGCGGCCACCCGCGGCCGTGGCCAGGACTGCGGTTGCAGCAGCGCCGCCACGATCGCTCGGCATCGGGCGCGCGATTCACAACGAATGGCTCGCGCTAGGGGCGGCTTGCGGACCTTTTGAGTGGCTGGCGCTCGGCTATTTTGCCGTTACCAGCGTGCTTATCGCGATTTTCGCGGAAAACCTGGCGCATCCGGTGCAACTGCTTGCGACGCGGGCTTGCGTTGTCGCGTTGATTTTGTTGCTGTGCCGTGGCGTGAACATTCTTATTCCCGACAACGCGAATCCGGCGACGTTCACACAGAAGTTCTGGCATTTCTGGCGCCACTGGTATCCGCATCTTTTCTTTTTGTTTTGCTTCGAGGAGTTGGCGCATCTCGTTCATCTGGTTGTGCCAACGTGGCAGGATGCGAAGCTGATTGCGTTCGATTTCTGGCTGACGGGCGTGCATCCGTCGATCTGGCTGGAGCAATTCACAACGCCGTTTCGCAACGACTTCATGCAGTTTACATATTTCACTTATTTCACGTATTTGCTGATTCTTGGCGGGATATTGTACTACCGGAAAGATTGGAAGGCGTACTGGTCGGTGATGACGTACTCGATGGTCGCGTATTCGATCGGGTACATGATCGCGATGGTGTTTCCGATCGAGAGCCCGTGGTTTTCTATGGCGGGTATGTGGCATGGGGAGTTGCGCGGCGGGCCGTTTACGGCGCTGATCGGTTTCATTGAGCACTACGGGCGCGTGCGGGGGGCGGCGTTTCCGTCGGAGCATGTGGCGGGGTCGTTCGCGGCGTTGTGGGGGGCGTGGAAGCATCGGAGATGGTTGTTCTGGACGTTGTTGCCGCTGGTGATTTGCATGTGCGTGTCGACGATTTATGGGCGGTATCACTATATTGCGGATATTTTTGGGGGGATTACGACGGCGACGATTGGGTATTTTGTTGGGGGGTGGATTATTAGGAAGAGTGAGGAGAGGGCGGAACGTACGGAGTTGGCGACGGTGCGTGCCGAGACGGCGTGAAGATCTAAGACCCACCCTCAAAAACCGAGGGTGGGGCACCCGGCGTCTGGGCGAGTGCCTCATGATGACGGCGTTGTAGGGGCAGCCGACGGGCGATGAGTGAATGGCCTCGGTGGAATTGGAATCTAAACCCCGCGTTCTGGGAAGCGAACGCGGGTACAGGGTGGCGTTCGCCACGGGCGAGATAGTTGCTCGATTTTTGTTGAGTTAAAAGATTTTTTCTTGGCGGCGGAGGTTACCGAAGTTGCCGATGTTGGCGATGATGAAAGCGATTTTGAATTGGTTGTCGGTGCGAACCTGGCCGAGTTCGAGGCGGCGGTATTCGAGGGCGAGGCCGCAGCAGCCGCCGTTGTAGCCGATCTGGACGAGCTGGTTTTGCAGGGCGTGGTTGGTGATGTCGTAGCTCACGCCGGTGGTGATGTTGAATCCTTTTTTGGTGTCGCTGCCGTAGCCGATCAAGGTGCGAATCTGATTTGATTTGGGTTGCAGGACGAGCGGGTCGGCGTCGAGCCGGAAATCCGCGATTGTTGCGAAAAATTCCTTGTACGGTTTGAACTTCGCCAGAGTGCCGATGGTGGTGAGCTGGCCGCGGTTCCCGCGCTGCGTGTCGTACTGCAGAATTTCCTCGAAATCGAACGGCCCGCCGGGCGTGATCTTGAAGTCGCTGATCAGGGGCGACCAATTGCGCGGCGCGTCGGCGAAGGCGAACGGCGAAATGTCGTCGAGCGTTTGAAACACGTTGCGCGCGCCAGTGACGAGAGCGCCGCCGAACGTCGGGTCGAAGAAGTGCTTCTGTACCAAACTCCAGGTGATCAATTCTTTCGGCTGATCGTCGCCATCTTTCACAAACAAGCGCTGGGTGACGCCGTATTCGAGCTCGTTGGTGTCGGTGAGCGTGGAATCGGAATCGAAGCGAATCAACTGCGAAAAATTGTTGATGCCGGTGACGTAGTTGTATGCGAAGTAAGGCTCGATGGTGTGTTTGTATTTTTTCTTCGAGCCGGGTTTCTGGAAATAGCGCTGGACAACCGGCAGACGGAAATCGAGACCGAACTCGCCGTCGATGCGCGTAATCGAAAACGGGCTGAGGACCGGCATCGTCAGGACCGAGCCGGGCACGAGCGAATCGCCGTAGTAAGAGGTGCGAAAGGCTGCGGTCGCGGTGACGTCGAGCCACGGGCCGAAGTGGAAAGGAACGGTCATGCGCGGCGCGAATTCGAGGCGCGGCACAGCTGCGGGAGTGTTGATGACGCCGTCGTCGCGATGCAAGGCGCCGACAAACGCGTCGAAACTGAAATACACGGGAACGTTCGCGAAGGGAGCGCGATCGACGGAGCTGAAGCGCGCTTCGGGCGCGTTGCGTAGAGAGACGGTGGTCTGCACGGGATTGACCGTGAGGAAGCTGTTGTCGTTGAGAGCGGCGACGTCGAAGCTGTAGCCGTCGAAATTGTGCGTGAGAAAAACCGAGCTGCGCACTTCGGAATTGATGGCGTCGCCGAAGTTGTCGGCGAACGCGAGGCGGAAGGTGAGCGAGGAGAGTTCGTTCCAATCGGTGACGAAACGCCAGTTGTTCTTGAGATTGGAGATGACTTCGAGGCGTTGCTCGTGACCGCCTTGTGAGACGAGTTCGGTGCTTTGATCTGGCAGGCCAGGATTAATGACCGTCGGCACGCCACGATCGATGACGCCGAAGTAGGTGTAGTCGATCGAAGTGTTTTCCCATGGCTTGGCGCGGAAATGCCCGCGTTCGGCGGAGCCGCGACGGCTGAGGAGTTCTGCGCCGACAGTCGCGTCCATCCACGGATTGGGCGCCCAATAAAAAGAGTCGCCGAAGACGAAGCCTTTGCTGCTGCTGTTGCCGATGATCGGGAGAAGAATGCCGGATTGGCGGACTTTTTCTCCGGCGGGGGCGGTCGCGTAGGGCAGCCAGACGAGGGGGACGCGGAGCAAACGGAAGTTCGCGTTGACGAGAGCTACCTTTTTGTCGACGGTGACGCGCGCGTGCTGCGCGAAAAATTGCCAGCGAGGATGCTCGGGATCGCAGACGGTGATCCAGGCCGAAGACAAGATATAGAGGTCGGTGTTGTACTTCTCGACATTTTTCGCCTCGAAGTAGAGCGGGTTGTCGGTGAGGAGGACGGAGGGATTGGGCTTGCGCTCGACGCGGATGAAGCCGCGCACGTTGGTGAAGGTGCCGCGGCCGGTGCTGACGTTGTAGTGAGCTTCGTCGGCTTCGATATGTTGATTCTCGTAGTCGAAGATGATGTGGCCGCGGGCGTAGGCTTCGTTGGTTTGGTCGTTGTACTCGACGTGGTCGGCGCGGAGGCGTTGATTGCCGTAGTGAATGTCGACGGCGTCGTCGGCGGTGGTGACGTCGCCCTGATGGGTTTGTTTGCCGAGCGAAGAGAGGTCGGCGATGCCGCCTTTCGGTGGCTTACGGATCTCCTGGGAGCGCGTCAAAGGTGTGCCGAAGAGGGCGAGCGCCGTGAACGCGAGGAGGAGCGCCGTCAGGAGAGACTGCGAGCGAGGCGCAGGCGAATTCCGGGCACTGGGATTGCGATTCACGCTGAACATTCGATCAGTAAGGGCAATCAGTAACGACAATCAATAAAGTCAGTCGATAAAGGCAGTTGGATAGCCTAGCACGGTTCGCGGGATGTCTCAGGCGCGCGAGAATTTTGAATTTGTGCGGGCGTCTCGGCAATTGCCGCGCAAAGTGCGGCGGAGTACAATTTCGCGCCGCTCGGGTAGGGCGGCGCTGGGGTTCGGTCGGGGTTTTGTTGGGGTGTCGGTCGTCGATCCGTGGTGAAAGACAAATTTGGAGGGTGGGGAATGGCTTTAGGGCAGAAGAGCGCTTGTGTGCGTCTGTGGCTTGCGGTGATCGCGATGGTGCTCGCCGGATCGAGCAGCGGGACGAGTTTTGCGGCGACGCTGTCGCATCGGACGGACGATCCCACCTCGGCGGATGCGCAGGATAAGGATAAGAAGGACGACAAGAAAGACGACAAAGACAAGAAGGATGACAAGGATAAGGACAAGAAGCTGCCGCTGAAGCCGGATCGGAAGATCGAGTTCACGACGGATGAGGGGACGTGGCTGTCGCTGGATGTGTCGCCGGACGGTAAGACGATTGTGTTCGAGTTGTTGGGCAACATCTACACGCTGCCGATCGAGGGCGGCGACGCGAAAATCATTTCGGCGGGGATGGCGTTCGACAGCCAGCCGCGATTTTCGCCGGACGGTAAGTGGATTGCGTTTATTTCGGATCGCGATGGGAGCGAGAACATTTGGATCATGCATCCTGACGGCACGGAGCCGAAGGAAGTGTCGAAGGATCCGAACAGCGTGATGGCATCGCCGGCGTGGGCGCCGGATGGGCGCTACGTTTACGTGTCGAAGGCGGGATTCGGGATCGCGGCGTATGAAGTTTGGATGTATCACGTCGATGGCGGGACGGGCGTGCAAATTACGAAGGCAAAGCCGACGCCGACGACTCCGCGGCGCGAGCGGCCCAATTCGATGGGGATCGTCGCGTCGCCCGATGGGAAATACATTTATTACGCGCAGCGCAAGGGGCCGTTTTCGTACAACGCGATGTTTCCGCAGTGGTCGATCATGCGGCGCGATCGGAAGACGGGAGATGAGGACACGCTGATCGAGCAGCTGGATAGCGCGTTTCGTCCGACACTTTCGCCGGATGGAACGAAGATTGTTTACGTGACGCGGTATGAGACGGAGAGCGAGCTGCGCATTCGCGATTTGAACAGCGGCGAGGATCGGTGGGTGCGGTATCCGGTGACGCGCGACGATCAGGAGTCGCTGTTTTCTCGCGATGTGTTTCCGGGCTTCGCGTTTTTGCCGGGTGGAAATGAAATTGTTTACAACCAGGACGGGAAAATTCGTCGGCTGAATATCGCGAGCGGGAAAGAGACGGTGATTCCGTTCACGGCGAAGGTGTCGAAGGACATTGGGCCGAAGCTGGATTTTCCGCAGAAGGTGGAGCAGGGGCCGGTGAAGGCGCGGCTGATTCAGGCGCCGGTGGAATCGCCGGATGGGAAGCGGCTGGCGTTTTCGTCGATGACGCACATTTTCACGCTGGATTTGCCGAGCGGGAAGCCGACGCGGCTGACGGACAGCAAGCTGCCGGAATTTCAGCCGGCGTGGTCGCCGGATGGGAAGACGATTGCGTTTGTGACGTGGTCGAACGAGGGCGGATCGCTGTGGAAGGTCGCGTCGATCGGTGGAACGCCGACGCAGTTGTCGAAGTCTGGTGGCGTTTATAGCGAGCCGGCTTGGTCGCCGGATGGGACGAAGATCGTGGTGCTGCGCGGGAATGCGTACGATCGCGAGAACGGCGAATTTGATAACGGGCAGACGTCGAATGCGGATTTGGTGTGGATTCCGGCGGATGGCGGCGAGGCGAATTTGATTTTGCCGGCGCGCGGATCGGGCGGGGCGCACTTCACGCATGAGAAGGATCGAATTTATGTGAACACGCCGGGCGGGCTGGTTTCGTTGCGGTATGACGGGACGGATCGGCGGACGCACCTGATTGTGAAGGGGAAGGGGCTGTACTTTTTTGAGGAGCCGATTCCGGCGGACGACATTCAGCCGAGTCCGGACGGGCAGTGGGTGTTGGCGCATGTGCAGAATCAGCTTTATGTGATCGCGATGCCGGTTGTGGGAGGCGAGCCGCCGACGGTGGATGTGGGGTCGCCGACGGTGCCGATCAAGAGGCTGACGGATATTGGCGCGGATTGGTTTGGGTGGGCGGACGACGGGAAGACGATTACGTGGGCGGTGGGGTCGAGCTATTTTCGTCAGCCGCTGAGTTCGGTGTCGTTTGAGCCGCCGAAGGATGAGAAGAAGGACGGAGAGGATAAGAAAGACGCCGATAAAGATAAAAAGGATGCGGATAAGAAGGAATCGGCGGACGCGAAGTCGGATGCTGCGAAGTCGGACGATAAGGACAAGAAAGACTCCGACAAGAAGGACGCGAAGAAGGAAGAGAAGAAATTTAAGGAGCAGGAGAAGGACGTCACGGAAATTGCGGTGGATGTCGAAGTTCCGCGGAAGACGCCGAAGGGGACTGTGGTGTTGCGCGGCGCGACGGTGGTGACGATGAACGGCGATGAGGTGTTGAAGAACGCCGACATCGTCGTGGAAGACAATCGCATCAAGCGGGTGGGCGCGAAGGGTAGCGTTCCAGGCGGCGCGAAAGTGATCGACGTGACCGGCAAGACGATTGTGCCGGGATTCGTCGATACGCATGCGCACTGGACGGAAATTCGGCGCGGGATTCTGGATACGCAGAACTGGGCGTTTCTAGCGAATCTGGCGTACGGCGTGACTGCGGGTCTCGATGTGCAGACCGGGTCGAACGATATGTTCGCGTATCAGGATCTGGTCGATAGCGGCGACATCATCGGGTTGCGCGCGTTTTCGACGGGGCCGGGCGTTTTCTCTGACAATAACTTTCAGTCGGAAGAAGAAGTGAAGGGCGTGCTGACGAAGTATTTGAAATATTACGGCACGCACAACATCAAGAGTTACATCGTTGGGAATCGCAAGCAGCGGCAGTACATGGTGGAGGCGTCGAAGGAACTCGGCATGATGCCGACGACGGAAGGCGGGCTCGACCTGAAGCTGGATTTGACGCACGTGATCGACGGCTTTCACGGCAACGAGCACACTCTGCCGATCGCGCCGCTATTTAAGGATGTGCTCACGATGTTTGCGCAGTCGGGAATTACGGAGACGCCGACGCTGATCGTGAATTACGGCGGGCCGTTCGGCGAGGATTATTGGTA
>Ga0209006_10000834_pt1 | contig 28419 bp, 23 predicted proteins | sample JacPin_JW_Ref_O2_FD_188567 | JGI IMG/M metagenome (GOLD analysis project Ga0209006, IMG submission 188567) | Forest soil microbial communities from Algoma, Ontario, Canada - Jack Pine, Ontario site 1_JW_Ref_O2 (SPAdes) (version 2) | ecosystem: Environmental > Terrestrial > Soil > Boreal...
CACTCCGACAGAGTTTCCCCGACGGGATCAGGCAGCGCAGCTACGTTGCGCACTGCCTGGGCCATTTCTTCGATCTGCTCCGGCGTGAGCAGGAGACGATCGCGCATAGCGCCTTCGAGGTTGCAACTTTCGAGGTCTGCACGATTAGCGGCAAGAATATTTGCCCGTTGCGATTCGATCGCGGCGGCGATTCTGAGCAGGAGAGCATTTTTCTCTTCGGTCGAAAGCAGCGCCAGCTTTGTCGAAGAGGAACGAGCACGCTGCAGTTTTTGCCTGATGGCCGTGGCGGGTGCAGAAATAAGGGGCATCAGACCGCCGTCCGAGATGATCGTCCTGGCGCCTTTTTCCGCGCCGGAAAATAAGTTCCGATTTTGCGTTCGAGGCCGTACGTAATCGCCTGGGGATGGCGGCCGTTCACAATCTCCACATGCACGCCGCCTTCGCTGGCAAGTTTGGCGGCACGCAATTTGGAAATCATGCCACCGCGGCCCAGCGAGCTTTTCCCATTGCACTGCGCCTCGAGTTCGGGAGTCAGCTTACGAATCGTGCGTTGCAGGCGCGGCTTGCCGCGGCCGTTTGGAATCAGAAAGCCATCGACGTTCGTTAGCAATAGAAGCCAATCGGCTTTCACAGCGGTCGCGAGCAGGGCGCTGAGTTCGTCATTGTCGCCGAAGGCGCCTTCGAGTTCACGCACTGAAACGCTATCATTTTCATTGACGATGGGAACCACGCCCAGTCCAAGCAATTCCGCGAGTGTGTTTTGTAAATTGCGGTAGCGCGCCGGCGAAGTGAAGTCGTCGCTCGAAAGCAGCAACTGCGCGACGATTTTCTTGCCGAAGAACAGGCGTTCGTACGTGTGCATGAGTTTGCTCTGGCCCACCGCGGCGCAAGCCTGCATACGGGGAACATCGGCAGGGCGCTTCTTCAGAGCCAATCCATTCATACCAGCCGCAATCGCACCCGAGGTAACGATAAGGTATTCGTTCCGCGAAAGATCGAACTGGTCGACGATACCGCGCAGCAGATTGACGTCAATCTGTCCGCCTGGGGCGATGAGGCTGGTACCGACTTTGATGACGACTCGCATGCCTGGATTCTGTCGTAAAAAAATAAGCAACGAGCATCTTACCGTTTCGCTGCCCGTAGACCTATCGTGCCGTTAGAATGGATTTCTGGCAAGCTGCGCGCCTAATTCTTATGCCTGCGACAAACTCCACCAGCCGGTTCTCCGATCGTGTCGAAAACTATGTGCGCTACCGTCCGGGATACCCGACGGAAGCGTTGGATGTTCTAAAAAATGACTGCGGGCTGACCCCTGCCCATGTCGTTGCCGACATTGCCTATGGCACAGGACTCTGGACGCGCCTGCTGCTGGAAAATGGCAATCGTGTCTTCGGAATGGAGCCCAACGCCGAGATGCGCGCCGCCGGTGAGAGATTGCTGGCGAGATTCCCCGCATTTACCAGCATGGCCGGAACGGCAGAAGCAACCACGCTTCCTGACGAGAGCGTGGACTTCGTTACCGCAGCGCAGGCGGCGCACTGGTTCGACCGGGCACGAGCACGCCGCGAATTCGAAAGAATTTTGCGGCCCGGCGGATGGCTGGCCTTGCTTTGGAATGAGCGGCTGATCGAGACCACGCCCTTCCTGCGGGACTACGAACAACTTCTTTTAACTTACGGCACCGACTACAAAGAAGTGCGGCACGAACGGACCGGAGTGAACGAATTCTTCGATCCGCTTCGGTTTGAGCAGCGCCTGTTTCCGAACATTCAGGAGTTCGACTACTCGGGGATCGAAGGCCGGTTGCTGTCGTCCTCGTATGTCCCGGCACCCGGCGATGCAAAGTATGAGCCAATGCTGCGTGACCTACGCAAAATCTTCAACGCCCACGCGGTCAACGATCGCGCAAAGTTTGAATACCAGACGCGGGTGTATTTTGGCCGCCTAAAGTAACCTGGATTCAGATAACGCAGGAGAACGAATTGCCAGACGAAAAATCATTTCACATGACGCCGGAGGAATTCCGGCAGCGCGGGCACGCCATGGTCGACTGGATCGCCGACTATCACTCCCGCATCGAGTCGTTCCCCGTCCTATCACAAGTAAAGCCCGGACAGATTCGCGCGGCGCTGCCCGAAAACCCGCCGGCGCAGGGCGAGTCATTCGATGCTTTGCTCAAAGATGTCGATCGTGTGATTCTGCCGGGCGTAACCCACTGGCAGTCACCAAATTTCTTCGCTTATTTTCCGTGCAATGCGTCCGGCCCGGGGATTTTGGGCGATCTGCTTTCCTCCGGCCTCGGTGTGCAGGGAATGTTGTGGTCGACTTCTCCCGCCTGCACCGAACTCGAAACGCATGTGCTCGATTGGCTGGTCGGCATGCTCGGGCTGCCCGAGAAATTTCTTTCTTCGAGCAGCGGCGGAGGCGTCATCCAGGATACGGCTTCCAGCGCGGCTCTCTGCGCCTTGCTCGCGGCGCGGGAACGCGCGACGAACTACTCCAGCAATAAAAAAGGATGCGACGGCAAGCTGGTCGCTTACGCCTCGACGCAAACCCACTCCTCGCTGGAAAAGGCAGCGATGATCGCCGGCTTGGGCGTGGAAAATCTGCGCCTCATCGAAGTCGACGAAAAGTTCGCCATGCACCCCGAAGCGCTGGCACGCCAGGTGGAGGCCGACAAGAAGGCCGGGCTGACTCCGTGCTTTGTGTGCGCGACGATCGGAACGACTTCGTCGAATGGAATGGATCCGATTGCCGCCATCGCTGAAGTTTGCCGCCAGCACAATCTGTGGCTGCACGTGGATGCGGCCATGTCGGGCACGGCGATGCTCTGCCCCGAGTTCCGTTATTTGCAAAATGGAGTGGAGCTCGCCCACAGCTACAACTTCAACCCGCATAAGTGGATGTTTACCAGCTTCGACTGCAATTGCTTTTGGGTCGCGGACCGCAACGCGCTGATTCAGACGTTGAGCATTCTGCCCGAGTATCTGCGCAATCAAGCATCCGAGTCGGGATCGGTAATCGACTACCGCGACTGGCACATCCAGTTAGGGCGCCGATTCCGCTCTTTGAAGTTATGGTTCGTGATTCGACACTACGGCGTCGAGGGATTGCAGCATCATATTCGCGAGCACGTGCATCTGGCGCAGCAGTTCGCGGAGTGGGTTCGGAATGATGATGGCTTCGAAATCGCCGCGCCTGCGCCCCTGAATCTGGTTTGCTTCCGGCACAAGGGCGGAGACGCCGCCAACCAGATAATCATGGATCGCCTCAACCGCAGCGGCGATTTATATCTCACCCATACCAAGCTCAATGGCAAGATGACGCTGCGCATGTGCGTAGGGCAGACGAATACGCAAACCAGGCATGTGAAGCGAGCCTGGGAGCGCATTCAAGAAGAGGCGCAAAAACTTGCTTAGATCCCCGTTACTCACGAGTTAGAAGCCGCTAAATATCTTCTTCCCTACAGGCGGTAGTAGGTTATTCTAACTGCCTTGTGAAGCCGACCTGCCGCGTTCCCTCTGTCCTTGCTTACTGGCTTAAGGCTGCTCTTTTCCTCCTACAGCTCTTTGCTCCCGTGTGGCTGCTCGCGGGAACCATTTCTGGAACAATCAAAGATCCTTCCGGCGCGGTCATAGCCGACGCTCGAATCGAAATCAAGGGCGGGGATCTGGTTGCGCCAATCCTGCTCTCTTCCGATGGGCAGGGTAACTTTGCATCGGCTGATTTGAAGCCGGGCAAATATGTCGTGCGAGTAACGCATGAAGGATTTGAGGTTTTAGAAAAGAGTATTGATCTATCCGAATCCGGCGACCTGCAACTGACGCTGGCGATCGCCAGGCAACAGACCAATATCGCCGTCCCTGGCACTGCTATCGCTTTTGTCAATTCCGATCCGGTCTACCGCAAGCTCCGCGATGTTGGGTTGGGGCAGTCTTATCATCTGGAGAACTTCACCCTCACCTACGACGTGGGCACCTTTCAATTCGAAAAAGGCACGCTCACATTTCTCACTCCCGTAGAAGGCGTGGTCACCGGAGCGGTTTTTGTCGGCGAGGGACACTTCAAGCTCACGCCATTCACCCCGACGGAAGCGCATGAAATAAGCCGCCGCACGGGTTCCGACACGGTCAATGAAGATTTCTCCGACGCAGTATTTCGCTTTACCAGCGAGGCACGGATGAAGTTTCTAGCCGGGATAGGTGTAAGCAACCCTATCGAAGCTTCGCCGGAAGCAGGGGCAGTGCTACAGCATTGGAAAGAGAAGATGCGCCGGCGTCCAGAGATCCCGACAAGCTTTACCCAGTACATGCTCGAGGGTGAAAGCATGGACAACATCGACGCCGACATGCTGGCCGCGATTTATAACCCCGCGCATCCCATGTTTCTCAACGCCTACATTCGCGGTAAGAAACATAAGGATCTACGATTTTTCGTGCGCGCCCGCGTCGGAGCCATCCCGCAAATGGATTCCCCCGAAGAAGTTGGACTGATCAACTGCGAACCCGACAGCCTGGAAGACGGCGTATGGTATCTCGATCACTTCAAGGCGGAATACACCCGGCGCACCGCAAGTTCCGAGGAAGACCGCCGACTGTTTGCCACCAAGCACTACAAGATCGAAACCGTCATCGCCAAGAATCAGCATCTGTTCGGCAGCGCGACCATCGGCTTCGAGCCCTTAGTTCCGGGCGAGCGCATCCTGAAATTCGCGCTGTTGCCGAATCTACGCGTCTCGCGCGTGCTCGACGAACAAGGACAAAATCTATTCTTCATTCAGGAGAGCCGAAAAGAAGATGGCTCCTTCTACGTCGTACTGGCGAAAGCGCCCGCAACTGGAAAAGAAACGTCAATCACAGTTGAGTACGCGGGCGACAAGGTTATTCAAGAGGCCGGCGAGGGAAGCTTCTACGTGCGCGCACGCACCTCGTGGTATCCGAACCTCAATGGATTTGGCGAGCGCGCACTCTACGACCTTACGTTCAAGGTCCCTCACCGCTACAAAGTGATCAGCGTAGGAAAGCTGCAAAGCGAATCGGTGGAAGGCGACCTCGCCGTCAGCCACTGGGCCACGCCGGCAGGGGTCGCGGTCGCCGGATTCAATTATGGAGACTACAAACGGGAAGACATTGAAGACGCAAAAACGCACTACCAGATTGCCGGCTACTATCTCACTGAATTGCCCGACAATCTGCGCCGCTATCAAGCACTGCAGAGCATGGCGCCGCACGCCATGACCAAGTACGCGCTGGAGCAGGCGCGGACGCAAATGCAACTCTGCACGTATTACTTCGGCAAAATTCCCTACGAAGACATTTCGATCACAGAGCAGCCGGACTTCTTCTTCGGACAGTCATGGCCGGACCTTGTCTACCTGCCGATTTCCGCCTACATCGATTCCACGCAGCGTTGGATGCTCTTCGGCCACATCGACAACAAGTTCACTGGATTCGTGCAGGAAGTCACGCCCCACGAAGTTGCCCATCAGTGGTGGGGACACGCCGTAGGCTGGGCTTCCTATCACGATCAGTGGCTGTCGGAAGGGTTCGCTGAATTTTCCGCAGGATTGTTTTTGCAGAACGCATTCGGGCCAGGCTGGAAGAAGGATTACATCGATTTCTGGAGCCGCCTGCACGATCGGATTCTGGAAAAGAACAATTACGGCGTCGCTCCCAACGATGCGGGCCCGCTCTGGATGGGCGAACGGCTCACTTCTCCGAAGACCGAAAGCGCGTATCAGAATGTCGTCTATCCCAAGGGTGCGTACGTTCTCGAAATGTTGCGCTCCATCATGTACAGCCAGGATGATGGCGACAAAGCGTTCATCGAGATGATGCACGATTTTGTGGAGAGCCATCGTGACCGCCCGGCATCCACCGAATCGTTCAAGGCGGTTGTTGAGAAGCACATGACGAAGATGATGAACCTGCAAGGCAACGGACGGCTCGACTGGTTCTTTAACGAATGGGTCTACGGGACGCAGGTACCGCGCTACAAATTCGACTATCAGCTCACTCCCGAAGATGGCGGCAAGGTAAAGCTACATATGACCATCACGCAGAGCGAGGTGGACGAGAACTTCGCCATGCTCGTACCCGTATTCGCCGACTTCGGCAAGGGAATGGCAAGAATCGGCCAGATGGCAGTCATCGGCAATTCATCACGCAGCGTTGACGCGGAGTTGCCCAGCTCCCCGAAGAAAGTCGTGATGAACGCGTACAAAGAGATTCTGGAGCGGTGAGTATTAATCCGCCGCCATGGGCGAGACGCGCGGCGCGCGGCGGCGCTCGACGGAGGGGTAGGAAGCTTCTGCGGGAACTTCCAGCCATTTACGAACAGCGGGCATCGCCTGCCGCATCGCTTCTTCTCCGCTCTTGATTAACGCATCGGCACGCTTGAAGTCGTCGTAGGCAAAACCGGCAACGTCCGGCTCCACGACCAGATCGGCTGCGGAGCGCCATGCCGGAGCCATCGCATCCTGCGCGATCGCAAACGATTGCCCGATCACGTCAAACAGATGCCGCGGCGGACCGCCGCTCGACCACGTACCCTTCAGATGAACCGCCAACACACGATCCGCGCCCATTTCGCGCAGCGGGCGCGTCGGCACGGGATGTGAGAGCATGCCATCGACTAAATAACGTCCGCCAATTTCTACCGGCAAAAACATGCCGGGATACGCACAGCTCGCGCGTACCGGATCAACAATCGATCCCGCATGAAAGATGACGCCTTCGCCCGTATTGAAGTCGGTTGCGGTCACACCCAGAGGAATTTGCAGCTGCTCGAAGGTCTTCACCTTCAAAACGCGGTCGAGAAACGTGACCATGCGGTCATTCGTGGCAAAGCCGCAACGCGAGAGAGTCCAGCGCGCGAAAGACGTGAAGCGCGTTGTCCGCGCGACCTCTCCCATTTCCTCCGGAGTAAGCCCGCTGCAGAAGCAGGCGCCAATCAACGCTCCCACGCTCGTACCCGCGACCACGCGAACCGGAATGCCTTCGTCCTGTAGGGCCTTCAGAACACCGACGTGGGCGATGCCGCGGGCAAACCCTCCGCCCAGCGCAACACCAATAGAAGGAATGGCGGGAGCAGCCTCTGCAGCGTTCTTGCGCGAAAACTCCCGGCCGAACGCTTGCACCGATCGAATGATCTTGCCCAGACTCTTCACAGAAGCCCCCACAGCTTGGGCAGCCAGCGTGAAGCTGAACCGCCTACCTATTAAGATGCCATAAGGGTCATAAGGGTGTAACGGCACACACGTGCCATTTCGCATTACGTCGGAGACCAGGCGAGGGTGTCGCCTGGTGGACGGTAACAGTTACCGTCAGGCTCGTAGGTAGGTGACGAAACCCCTGTAATCCTGCTAACTTGCGGACAGTATGGTGCGCGAGATTTCAGCCGGCGGGGTGGTCGTCCGGCACAAAGACGGAGACTGGTGGATGGCCGCTATTGAGCTGCCCACCGAACCCGACTTGAAGCCCGACCCCACCAAGCGGGCGGTAAAGCCGAAGACCAAGACCGTGCTATGCCTGCCCAAAGGATTGGTAGATCCCGGAGAAAAGGCGCTGGAAGCAGCACTGCGCGAGGTACGCGAGGAGACCGGAATCACAGCGTCTCTCGTCACGAAATTGGCCGATATTAAATATGTCTACGTGCGCTCCTGGGGCGCCGGCGAACGCGTCTTCAAGATCGTAACCTTCTATCTGCTGAAATATGAGTCCGGGCGCATCGACGATGTTTCGGAGGAGATGCGGATCGAGGTCGCGCGAGCGAAATGGGTGCGTTTGGAAGACGCTGCCAAACTGCTGGCCTATCGCGGCGAAAAACAAATGGCGCGTAAGGCGCTGGAGTATTTAGCAACGCAAGAGCACGCGCAGGAACCCGTATGATCGCGACACTAGATAAACTAATACTCGTGCCATTGCCGGTTCGCGAGCAACCGGTGTCCTCTGTGGTTACAACATTTCTTCCCGAGGCCGATTCATGAAGCGCATTAATAAAGTAGCCATTCTCGGCGCCGGAACCATGGGCGCGCGCATCGCAGCTCATTTTGCCAACGCGGGCGTGCCAAGCTATTTGCTGGATATCGTTCCGCCAGACGCCGACGGCGCGCCACGCAACAAGATTGCAGCCGCAGGCCTCGATGCGGCGAAGAAATCCAAGCCGGCTGCGTTTATGGACGCATCGCTCGCCCGCTTCGTGACCGTCGGCAACTTCGACGACGACCTGAAAAAGCTCGCCGAAGTCGACTGGATCATCGAAGCGGTAGTCGAGAATCTCGACATCAAGCGGGCTTTGTTAAGAAAAGTAGAAGCCATCCGCAAGCCCGGAACGATCATCACGACCAACACCAGTGGGCTCCCCGTCGGAAAAATCGCGGAAGGCTTTTCCGACGACTTTCGCAAAGCATGGTTCGGAACCCACTTTTTCAATCCGCCGCGCTACATGCGGCTCCTCGAATTGATCCCCACACCCGAAGCCGACCGCGCCGCGATCGACGCCATCGCGCACTTCTGCGACACGCGCCTGGGCAAAGGCGTGGTCATGGCGAAAGACACGCCAAACTTCATCGGGAACCGCATCGGAACGTTCTCCGTCTTGAATGTCATGCGCCTGATGCAGGAGATGGGGCTCACCATCGAAGAGGTCGACGCGCTCACCGGGCAGGCCGTCGGATGGCCAAAGTCAGCGACCTTCCGCACCATCGACCTGGTTGGCCTCGACATTCTCGGCCATGTTGTCGCTAACATGACAGCCAATGTTCACGACGAGCGCAGCGAACTGAAGCTCCCGGATTTTTTCAATCAGATGCTTGCCAAAAAGTGGCTGGGAGACAAAACAAAAGGCGGCTTCTACAAAAAAAATAAAAGCAGCAGCGGCGGAGATGACGAACGCGTGGCCCTCGACTGGACAACCCTTGAATATCGCCCGCGCCAAAAACCGAAGTTCGCCGCACTCGACATGGCCAAGAATCTCGACGACACCGGCGCGCGTCTCCGCATGCTGTTAGGCCTCGAAGGCGCGCCACAAAAAGGAGACAAAGCTGGCGCATTTCTCTGGGCCGCGTTGACCGATCTTTGGACTTACTCCGCGAATCGCGTGCCCGAAATTTCCGATTCCATCGTCGAGATCGACCGCGCCATGCGCCTCGGCTTCAACTGGGAGTTAGGCCCCTTCGAATTGTGGGACGCAGCGGGAGTAGAACCCACCGTCGCGCGCATGAAAAAAGAGGGCAAGCCAATCGCGGGAAATGTCGAAAAGCTGTTAGCCGCCGGTCGCACCTCCTGGTACATGGACGACTCCGCCACACCCTCCGGCCGCAAGTATTGGCAACTCAACAGCGGCAGTTGGCAGCCGGTCGAAGTGCCGGCAGGCGTGTGGTCGGTGACGGCTGCTAAAAAATCGAACGGCGTCGTGAAGAAAAATTCCGGTGCATCCCTCGTCGATCTCGGCGATGGCGTCGCCTGCATCGAGTTCCACTCCAAGATGAACACGCTCGGCACCGACATCATGGGGCTTATCAGTCAATCCCTGAAACCCGGCGGCCCCGGCGACAATTTCGACGCCTTCGTCATCACCAACGACGCCACCAATTTTTCCGTCGGCGCCAATCTCATGCTGCTGCTCATGAGCGTGCAGGAAGAAGAGTGGGACGACGTTGACCTGGTCATCCGCCAATTCCAGGGCATGACGCAGGCCATCAAGTTTTCGCCGAAGCCCGTCGTCTCGGCACCGTTCGGATTATGTCTGGGCGGGGGCACGGAAATCTCCTTGCATGCCGCGGCCCGACAGCCGCATGCTGAGTTGTATACCGGACTGGTCGAGGTCGGCGTCGGCCTGCTCCCCGGCGGCGGAGGCTGCAAAGAAATGTTGCTGCGCGCCATCGATACCGCCGCGGCCTCGCGGGGTAAGAGTTCGAACGAAGCCCTGTCCGGATCCGTCGAAATGATGGAAGCAATGAAGAGAGCCTTCGAGACCATCGCGACGGCCAAAATTGCGACTTCCGCCTATGAAGCGCGCGGCCTGGGATTTCTCTCCAACTCCGACCGCATTACCATGAACCGCGAGCGCGTGCTTTCCGACGCGAAGGCGCGTGCGCTGGAACTGGTGCGTTCAGGATACGAACCGCCCGTCCTGCGCACCGACATTCCCGCACCCGGAGAAAGCCTGCTGGCCGCGCTGAAAATGGGAGTCCATCTCATGCGGCAAGGCGACTTCATCACCGACTACGAAGTAAAGCTGGCTGGCAAAATCGCAGAAGTCTTATGCGGCGGCAACATCACTCCCGGCACACCGGTCAGTGAGCAATACATCCTCGATCTCGAGCGCGAAGGCTTCAAATCCCTCTGCGGCGAGAAGAAAACGCAAGAAAGAATTCAGTACACTTTGAAAACAGGAAAAACGCTGAGAAATTAGCGATCGAAATTGATTCTTCACAGGATAACTTATGCCGATGCCCATACGAATTACCTGGCTTATGACCGCCGTTCCGTTTCTCGCATGTCAGATTGCATTCGCCCAGAAGGACACATCCGGCCAGGAAGTTGCTCCCGATGTCCCATCAGCCATCGCCGTTCCATCCGGCCTCGCGCCAGTTCTCTTCGTTCACGCCAAGGGATCGCAAATCTACACCTGCGCCGCCGGAACCGACGGCAAATTTGCCTGGACTCTGAAAGCTCCTGACGCCGAATTGAAAGACCGCAAAGATAAAGTCATCGGACAGCACTCCGCCGGTCCGACGTGGGAGCTGAAAGACGGTAGCAAAGTGACCGGCAAAGCCGCGGCGCATGTCGACTCGCTCGACGCCGATTCAATCCCGTGGCTGTTGGTGAACGTAGTCACTAACTCCGGCAAGGGACAGCTCGCCGACGTCACGGCAATACAGCGTGTGCATACGCACGGAGGCAAGCCGGGTAACGACGCCTGCGACGAGTCGCACAAAGATGCCGAAAGCAAAAGCGCATACACAGCGGATTATTACTTCTTTGCTCCGGTGAAGTAGCGACAATGAAGCTGCCGCGCCAAACTAGCATCTAATGGGACTGGAGTAGATCTTATGCGTGAAGTCGTCATTGCCTCTTCGGTTCGCACCCCCGTTGGCCGCGCTTATAAAGGCACGCTGCGCAGTACGCGCCCTGATGAATTGGCCGCAATTGCCATCAAAGGCGCGCTTGATCGCGTACCGCAACTCGACGCTAAAGAGATCGAAGACGTAATCCTGGGCTGCGCCATCCCCGAAGCCGAGCAAGGCATGAACGTCGCGCGCATCGCATCGTTGCGAGCCGGCTTGCCGGTGGAAGTCTCCGCGCTGACCATCAACCGCTTCTGCTCATCGGGATTGCAATCGATCGCGATGGCCGCCGAACGCATCATGAGCGGAGGAGCCGAGGTCATCGTCGCCGGTGGGACGGAATCGATGTCGATGATTCCGATGGGTGGCCACAAGATCTCCCCGAACCCGTGGCTGGTCGATCACTATCCTGACGCATATTTATCTATGGGTCTCACCGCCGAGCGAGTTGCGCAGCGCATCGGCATTACACGCGAAGCAGCAGACGAGTTTTCCCTGCGCAGCCATCAGAAAGCGTTGGCCGCGATTCAAGCTGGCAAGTTCGAGGATGAAGTCGTTCCCATTTCCGTCACCTTCAGCGTGCCCAACGGATCAAAGCCGAAGAAACAGGAAACCGTCTTCAAAGTCGATGAAGGCCCTCGCGCCGACACATCGCTCGAAGCCTTACTCTCCCTCAAAGCCGCATTTCACACCAAGGGCACGGTAACGGCGGGAAATTCGTCTCAGATGTCCGATGGCGCGGCCGCCGCGGTCGTGATGTCTGCGGAACGCGCAAAGGCGCTCGGCATTCAGCCGCTCGCGCGTTACGTTGCCTTCGCGACGGCTGGATATAAGCCCGAGGAGATGGGCCTCGGACCGGTCTTCGCCATCCCGAAGGTGTTGAAGATGGCCGGACTCAAGCTGTCCGATATCGACGTCATCGAGTTGAATGAGGCCTTCGCCGCGCAGGCGCTCGGCGTAATCAAAGAAGCTGGCCTCGATCCCGAGAAAGTGAACCCCAACGGTGGAGCGATTGCACTCGGTCATCCTCTGGGATGCACCGGCGCAAAGCTCACGGCCAGCGTGATCCGCGAAATGAAGCGCCGCAAAGCCCGCTACGGCATGGTGACGATGTGCGTGGGCGGCGGCATGGGCGCCGCCGGAATCTTCGAAAACATCTAGCCGATCCCGACGCCCTCCCCTGCAATTAAGGAGGGCCAATCGCGCATCTGCGCACCCTCACCCTCGTCACTATCTTCGACGCTCTTTCGGCATTAAAATTGGAACAGTTCCCGTCCCGCTTTCTCGAACCTCGGCGGCGACTTTTTGAGGCGAATTTATGGCAACAACGACTACGGTACCGAAGGCCAGAATCTCCGGCGGAAGCTTCCTGCTCGAATCGCAACGTCCCGGGGACATGTTCACTCCCGAGGATTTCACCGAGCAACACCATCTCATCGGCCAGACTGCGGAAGAATTCGCGGTCAACGAGATCGTTCCGCAGATCGAGAAGATCGAGCACAAGGATTTCTCGGTAACGCGCGATCTGCTCAAGAAGGCCGGCGAACTCGGGCTGACCTCGGTCGAGATTCCCGAAGCTTACGGCGGCCTCGAAATGGACAAGGTGACCGCCGCGATCATCGCCTCGCAAATCGCCAAATACGCCGGCTTCGCCACCACCTGGGGCGGCCACACGGGAATTGGAATGCTGCCGATCGTCTACTTCGGCACCGACGAGCAGAAGACAAAATATCTGTCGCGGCTGGCCTCGGGTGAAATTGTCGGCGCGTATGCTTTGTCGGAATCGACCTCCGGTTCTGATGCGCTGAATTGCCGCACCCGCGCCGAGCTTTCTGCCGACGGCAAACACTACACCTTGAACGGCGAAAAAATGTGGATCACCAACGCCGGCTTCGCCGATCTGTTCACAGTATTTGCCAAGATCGATGGCGAGAAGTTCTCCGCATTCCTGGTTGAAAAAACGTTTCCCGGATTTTCCGTCGGCGCGGAAGAGCACAAGATGGGCATTCGCGGCTCTTCGACCTGCCCCATCATTCTGAACGACTGCAAAGTTCCAGTCGAAAATCTACTCGGCGAAATCGGTAAAGGCCATCTCATCGCCTTCAACATTCTCAACATCGGCCGCTTCAAGCTGGGCGCAATGTGCGTGGGCGGCGGCCGCGTTTCGTTCGAGAACGCCATTTCCTATGCGAAGCAGCGCAAAGCTTTCAATAAAGTGATTGCCGATTTCGGGTTGGTGCGCGAAAAGATCGCCAACATGGCAACGCTGCTCTTCGTCGGCGAAGCTCTCGTATATCGCACGGTCGGAATGATGGACACGGCCTTGAGCGAAGTCGACAAATCGGCAGCCGATGCGGCGAAACAGACGCTCAAGGCGATTGAAGAGTACGCTGTCGAGTGCTCGATCCTCAAAGTCTGGGGATCGGAGATGATCGACTACGTTGTCGACGAGACGCTTCAGATTTACGCGGGTTACGGATTCGTCGAAGAATATCCTGCCGAACGGGCCTACCGCGATGCGCGCATCAACCGGATTTTCGAAGGCACAAACGAAATTAACCGGCTCATCATCACCGGCTTTTTGCTCAAGCGCGCCATGACCGGCCAGTTGCCTCTCATGCCCGCCATCAAAAAATTGATGGACGAAGTGCTCTCCGGCCCATCGATGGGCGAAGAGTTAGAAGGCGCGCTGGCAGAAGAGCGCAAGCTGGTTGGACAGGCCAAAAAGCTCGGACTGTTTGCGGCGGGCGCGGCCACGCAAAAATACATGCAGACGATTCAGGATCAGCAGGAGATCATGGGCGCCATCGCCGATATGGCCATCGAAGCCTATGCGATGGAGTCCGCGGTTGTGCGCACGCAGAAGATTGTTGAGGCAAAAGGCGAAGCCGCTGCCGCCATACCTGTAGCGATGACGCGAGTGTATTTGTCGCAGGCTTTCGAAAAAGTTGAATCGGCGGCGAAGAAAGTAATCACCGCCGTCGCCGAGGGCGACATGCTCCGAACGCAGCTTGCCATCCTGCGGCGGCTGGCGAAGTACGAGCCCTTCAATACCATCGAACTGCGGCAGCAGATCGCGCAGACGATGATCGAGCGCGGAAAATACTCGCTGGCATAAGCTTAACCACAGAGGACACAAAGGACACAGGGGAAATCAGCTCTGTGCCTTCGTATCCTCTGTGGTTAACATCTCGTCCTGCCTCTGATACAAATGTCCGCATGAAAATTCGAACGCTTGTTCTCCTCCCACTAGCCGCCTTGATCTCTGCCGTTTGCTACTCTCAGAATTCTTCTATTCAGAACGATTCCGCCACATTCGATGCCGACGGAACAGCGCACGTCACTCGGATCATTCCGCCGCCATCCACGATCAGCCCGGAAGCGAAGAAGTGGCTCGATTCGCTGGTCAATGCTAAGTCAGGTCCGGAAAGTCTAGCGGAACGCCGCACGCGCACCGATGCATGGAGGAAATCCGCCTCGGCAGAAGCGTTGAAATATTACCCGGCGCACGTCGAAGAGACGACGACCGCCGGCGTTCGCACCGACATCATCACCCCGCTCGAAATGCCGGAAGCGAATCGCCACCGTGTGCTGATCAACCTGCACGGCGGCGGATTCAATTCCGACTCCGGCTCGCTGATCGAAGGCGTGCCCATCGCAAATCTCACGAAGACCAAAGTTGTTTCCGTGTACTACCGGCTCGCGCCGGAGAACCCGTTCCCGGCCGCCGTCGACGATGCCGTGGCCGTTTACAAGGAATTGCTCAAGACGTATAAACCACGCAGCATCGGAATCTTCGGCACATCCGCGGGAGCGATCCTGACCGCCGAAGTTGCCGCACGTCTGAAGCAAGTGGGCCTACCGCTTCCTGCCGCGCTCGGAATCTTCTCGGGTCATGCTGATTTCAGCCGCGTTGGCGAGGCGCGCCAATTATTCACGCTCAACGGTTTTCCCGGAGTGATGCAACCAACCGACGCGGACCATCTCCCCTCCGATGAATACGTCGCAAAGACCGATCGGCGCGATCCGGTACTGTCTCCGTTGTTTTCCGATCTGCGCGGCATGCCTTCCACTCTACTCGTCACAAGCACACGCGACCTTTTATTGAGCGACACGGCAATTTTCCACCGCGCGTTGCTCGGCGCCGGTGTCGACGCGCAATTGGTTGTCTTCGAGGCGCTCCCACACGCCTTCTGGTATCACTTCCGGTTGCCGGAGACAAAAGAAGCCATCCAACTCATGGCCAAATTCTTCGACGAGAAAGTAGGACGCGAGTGAAAGGCCTGCCCCGACCATCGCCGGTTTCAATCTTTCTGTCATTCTGATACAAAGTCTGCATGAAAATGCGCCGCCTCATTCCCCTGCTAATCGTTGGCCTCTCTCTTTCCGCAGCTTTTCTGGCCGCGCAGGAAAAACCTTCGATCTCCGCCAATCTCGCGCTCACCCCGCCCATGGGATGGAACTCTTGGAACAAGTTCGCGTGCAACGTGAGCGAAGACATGATCAAAAGCATGGCCGATGCAGTCGTTTCGTCGGGGATGAAAGACGCGGGATACGTGTACGTCAACATCGATGACTGCTGGCAGGTCAGCCGCGACGCCAACGCCAACATCGTTGTTGACCCGCAACGTTTCCCGCACGGCATGAAGCCTGTCGGCGACTACATTCATTCGCTGGGGCTGAAGTTTGGTGTTTATTCTGATGCCGGCTCGAAGACCTGCGCCGGACGCCCGGGCGGGCTCGGGCATGAATACCAGGATGCGATCCAGTACGCCGCGTGGGGTGTCGACTATCTGAAATACGACTGGTGCAACACTACTACGCAAGACGCCAGGGCTTCCTACGCCAACATGCGTGCCGCTCTCGACGCGACCCGCCGCCCGATCGTTCTGAGTATTTGCGAATGGGGCACGGCTAAGCCTTGGCTCTGGGGCCAACAGGTTGGTGGAAATTTGTGGCGTACCACCGACGACATTAATGACCGCTGGGGAGTGAAAGAAAAGTGGCCAAACGGTAGTTGCTGCTCCTACGGCGTAATGGCGATTATCGATGAGCAAGTTGGATTGCAGTCGTATGCAGGGCCTGGGCATTGGAACGATCCTGACATGCTCGAAGTCGGCAATGGCAAGATGACCGACACCGAGTACCGTTCGCACTTCAGCCTGTGGGCAATTCTCTCTGCTCCGCTGATCGCCGGCAACGACCTACGCGACATGCGCCCCGAGATTCACGACATTCTGACCAACAAAGAAGTGATCGCGGTAGACCAGGACGCGCTTGGCCGCGAAGGAGAACGCGTTGCTAAAGATGGGGACATCGAAGTGTGGGCGAAGCAGATGAAAGACGGCAGCCGCGCCGTAATACTCCTAAATCGCAGCAGCTCCGAGCAGGAAATCACTGCGACATGGGAAGAGCTTGGCTACCCTTCGACGCTCAGCGCGTCGGTGCGCGATTTATGGCAGCACCAAGACCTGGGCAAACTTACGGGGAAGTTCTCCGCAAAAGTTGCATCGCACGGAGTAGTCATGGTGTCGGTAAAACCGTAAACCTAACCTTGTCATTCCAACCCTGAGCGTAGCGGAAGAGGAGGAATCCGCTTTAATTGTTGGGGCGATTCGAATCCCCGCCCTTCTTGAGTTCTTCCATCACGCTCTGGATCAGCTCCTTCGCGTCGGTCAGGCTCTTCATGATGATCTGTATGTCCATGACCGGCTTGCCCGGCCAGCGCTGGCTTTGGCAATAAACTCCGTGCTGGCCGACCAGCGACATTGCGTCGGTAATTGTGTCCATGGTGACTGCGAGCCGTCCGCGGGGCACGCCCATCATGGTTTCGTAGTGCTCAAGTTCTTCCTGTTTTTCGTCGAATACGGGCATGCCGCGATTGTAACTGCCGGGGCGCGGGGAGCATAATGCTGGCACTGACAAAAAGTTATTTCAAACGTCTAAAGTTCGACTACTGCTTCAACTCAAAGGAGAGATCATGCTCAAACGAATTGCCCTCTTCACCGCTTTCGCTTTCGTCGCAGCCAGCAGCTTCGCCCAGGGCGGAGGGAAACCCAGTCCCGCCGCTTCGGCTTCCTGCGAACTCGGTGGAGGAAAAACGATTAAAACCGACTACTCCAGCCCACGGATGAAGGGACGCAAGATCTTCGGCGGCCTCGTGCCCTATGGCGAGGTGTGGCGCACAGGCGCAAACGAAGCCACAACTTTTGTTACGAGCGGTGATGTCGTAGTCGGTGGCAAGCCGGTTCCGGCTGGAAATTACACCATTTTCACTGTGCCCACGGCAGAAAAATGGACGCTGATCATCAATAAGAAGACGGGCGAGTGGGGCATTCCCTATAAATATGAGAGCGACGAACTGGCGCGTATCGATATGAAAGTTTCGAAAACCTCAGCGCCAGTAGAGAACTTCACTATTGCTTATGACAAATCAGGAAGCGGGTGCAAGTTGACCGTAGAGTGGGAAAACACCCGCGCCTCGGTCGATATTTCCGGAAAATAATTCGAAGCTGCGCCGGCAAAGCTACGGTCTTTGCTGGCGCAGCGCATCGAGTTCCTGCTGCGCGTCGGTGAAATCGGGATTGATCTTCAGCGCCTGCTGATACGCTTCCAGCGCTTCCGGTGCATGTCCCATCTTCAATTGCGTGCGGCCGAGTTCCACGTAGGCCTGTGCCGTCGGCTGCAATTCAATCGATCGCGAAAAATCGCTGATTGCTTCGCCATAATTGCCTGCCTGTCGCGCCAGCAACCCCTCGCCCAGCCATGCGTTGAACTGCCCCGGATTGAGACGCAGAGCCTGTTCGAAACTCTGATGCGCCTCCTGATCGTCTCCCAGCGTTCGTTGCGCGGCCCCGAGATTGGCGTAAGTCTGCGCCAGCAACCCACGATCGGAAGTTAACGCAATCACGGTCCGATATTGCTCGATCGCGTCGCGAAACTGATGGTGCGTCTGATCGTAAGCGCCAAGATTGCTGTGGCTCATCGGATCGCGCGAATTGATCCGCGCCGCCGTTTCGAAGTGAGCATGAGCATCCTCTTCTTTGCCTTCAAGAATGAGCGCACCGGCCAGGTTGTCTTCGGCAATGAAATTGTTTCGCGTCACGTCCAGCGCATGAGACCACAGAGTTTCATTGCTTTGCCAGTAATCGATCTGGCGATGCGTGGCGTACGACAAAGCAATAAGAACGATTACGCCAACAGCGAAAGCCCAACCGCCGAAATGCTTCGCCTCTGCCCAATCCGCGACGCCGAAAGAAATCATCACAAAAATTCCAATCAACGGGATGTACGCATAACGGTCCGCCATGGCGGCATCGCCAACTTGCACAATGCCAATCACCGGGACCAGAGTTCCCAAGAACCACAGCCAACCCACCAGCAGATAGGGGCGCGCGCGAAATTTTAAGACCAGGATCGTGACGGTGATCAGAACGATCGCAGAAACCGCTACCTGCCAAGCCGCAAGCGAATCTCCCGGGTGCGGATACAGCGGAGCTAGCCGCGCTGGCCAAATCATCTTCCACAGATACATTGCGTAGGCGCAGATTGCGTTGGCCACGCGCACCGCGAATGAAAACTGCGCGGTAGAACGCACCGCACCGCCCGACTGCTGCGCTTGCACGGTGATCGCTGCGCTGGCTGCGGAGAGCGCGAGTAGAGGCAACTTTTCCAGAACGAGCCGCTGCCATGAAAATAATTTATGGCCGCTTGGCGCATCGGCGTTCGAATCTTGCACCCGCTTCAGCGGCCAATAGTCGAGCAGCAGCAGAACAAAAGGGAGCGTGATAACCATGGGCTTGGACGCGAGCCCCGCGGCAAACAAGAGCGCGACCACGATATAGCGCTGCCACCTCGACTGCTTCGCATACCAGCCGTACGCCCAGAGCGTCAGAAAGAAAGACATGGTGCAGAGAACGTTCTTTCTCTCCGCAATCCATGCCACCGACTCCACATTGATGGGGTGCAGCGCAAACAATATCGCGCCGAAAAGGCTGGGCCCAAACCTCCCGGTCGCCCACATCAACAACAGATAAAGCAAGACAACGTTTACAACGTGCAGCAGCACGCTCGTGAAGTGATGCCCAGCCGGATTAAAGTGAAACAGAGAAACGTCAAGTGCGTGAGACATCCACGTTAGCGGATGCCAGTTTGCCTGCTCGGTCGAAGTCAGCGCCCAACGGATTGTGTCGGAAGTTAACCCCTGACGCACATGCGCATTCTGCGTGACGTAGGCGTCATCGTCATAATTCACAAACGGATGCCGGCTCGCCGGGTTGTAGAGCCCAAGCGTCGCTACCGCGAGAAGCAGGCACACCACTGGATTTCGCTTTTCCGGAGACGAGAATGGACTCTGCGTCTGGCGCGTTCTTACGGTTTCTTTCTTGGCTGGCAACAAAAAGATTTAACCACAGAGGACACGGAGGACACAGAGGCCGTTTTGCACAAGCATCTTTATGGTCACTGTGACACTCGTCAGAGCTTTATCGAGGATCGGGCAGATATAACGGTGGAGGAGGAAGACGGAAACAGAGATGCATTTTTAACGAGATCAGGCAGCCGTAGTCGACTCCGCTATGAAAGTTCACAGCGCGCTCGGTCCGGGGCTTTTGGAGAGTGTCTATCTGGCTTGCCTGGTACACGAACTGAACCAGCGAGGATTTCGCACAGCCGTACAGCTACCACTACCGGTGATCTATGACGAAGTGCGCCTCGATCTCGGATTCCGGCTGGATATTCTGGTGGAAAATCTTGTCGTCGTGGAAATCAAGGCGGTCGACTAAAGCTGAGCCACAAACATCTGGGATTGTTGATCAACTTCAACGTGGTGCACCTGAAAGATGGCATCCGGCGCATGGTGAGCGGATCCCCACCACCCTCTGTGTCCTCTGTGGTTAATTCTGAGATTTCCAGCGTAAAACGGGCCTCCTGGCCGCGGCGGTCTCGTCGAGGCGCGAGACGCGCGTGGAATGTGGCGCATCGAGAACAGTCTGCGGATTTTCTTCCGCTTCCTCCGCGATCGACTTCATCGCGTCGATAAACAAGTCCATTTCTTCCTTCGACTCGCTCTCGGTTGGCTCGATCATCAGTGCACCCGGCACAATCAGCGGGAACGCTGTGGTGTAAGGATGGAATCCGTAATCGATCAGGCGTTTCGCAATATCCATCGTGCGAACGCCTTTTTTCGCCTGCATCTTGTCGCTGAAGACGACCTCGTGCATGCTCGGCGTTGAATACGGCAGATCGAACGCGCCTTCCAGCCCTTTGCGGATGTAGTTGGCGTTCAACACCGCATCTTCTGTCGTCTGCCGCAAGCCGTCCGGGCCATTCGCCTGAATGTATGCCAGCGCGCGCACGAACATTCCAAAATTTCCATAAAACGCGCGAACACGTCCGACGGAATGCGGCCGATCGTAATTAAATCCCATCGTGCCATCCGATTTCGTCGCCAGCACCGGACTCGGCAAAAACGGCTCGAGGTGTTTCTTGATCGCCACCGGACCGGAACCAGGCCCGCCGCCGCCATGGGGCGTAGAAAACGTTTTGTGCAGATTCAGGTGCATCACATCGACGCCAAAATCCCCCGGCCGCACCTTGCCCACCAGCGCGTTCATGTTGGCGCCGTCCATGTAAAGCACACCACCTTTGGCGTGCAGGATGTCGGCAATCTTGTGAATATCCTGCTCGAAAACGCCCAGCGTATTGGGGTTCGTCAGCATGAGCGCGGCGACATCTTCATTCATCTGCGCTTCGAGCGAGCCGATATCCACCATGCCGCGCGAGTCGGACTTCAGATTCTCGACGGCATAGTTGACCATCGCTGCGGTCGCGGGATTCGTTCCATGCGCGGAGTCAGGAATCAGAATTTTTTTGCGCGCATTGCCCTTCGACTGATGGTAAGCCCGCACCATCAGAAGGCCCGTCATTTCGCCGTGAGCGCCCGCGGCCGGCTGCAAAGTAATCGCGTCCATGCCGGTAATTTCGATCAGGCAGTCGCTGAGCGTCTTGATAATCCGTAGCGCGCCTTGAGAAATTTTCTCCGGCTGGTAGGGATGCGCGTTGGCGATGCCTTCGACCCGTGCCACCGCTTCATTCACGCGCGGGTTATATTTCATGGTGCACGACCCCAGCGGATACATGCCCAGATCGATGGCATAATTCCACGTCGAGAGCCGCGTAAAGTGGCGGATAATTTCGATCTCGCTCACTTCGGGCATGTTGCCGAGATCTTTTCTTTCCGATGAACCCAAAACCTCTTTCGTATCGACTTCCGGCACGTCCAGCGGCGGCAGCTTCCACGCGGCTTTACCCGCAGAAGATTTTTCGAAGATCAAGCCTTCGTTCTGGTTGACCTGTAACGCCGCCTTTTTGATCGCATTCTTCATAGTTTATTCAGGCTCGAAGTCACGCCATCTCTTCCACTACTTCTTTCGGCGAATGCACCGACCGCTCACTCTCGGAAACCACGCCCACTGCTGTATCTATCACGCTACGCGTGGTCAACTCGGTGCAGCACCACAACGCCGCATTGCCCAACTCCGGATAAAATTTCCTTAGCGGCAATCCACCGATGATTTTGTGTCCAAGCAGCCGGCCAGTGACTGCTTGCGCGTCTTCGCTGGTCTGCACGACGAACTCATTGAATCGCGGCGAGCCATGGAACAAAACCTTGCCGTGCTTGGCGAATTGTCCGACTGCGTAAGCAGTCTTAGCCAGATTTTGTTTCGCCAATTCCTTTAACCCAACTTTTCCATAGACGGTCATAAAGATATTGACCATCAACGCCACAAGCGCCTGATTGGTACAGATGTTCGACGTCGCCTTTTCGCGCCGGATATGCTGCTCGCGCGTCGCTAGAGTCAAAACGAATCCGCGCCGGCCCTGCTTGTCGGCAGTCTGGCCGACCAACCTTCCCGGCATCTGCCGGACATATTTCTCACGTGTCGCAATCACCCCGCAATACGGTCCGCCGAAGCCCATTGGCACGCCGAATGACTGCGCTTCCATCGCGATAATGTCAGCCTGCCGCGGTGGTTCCACGATTCCCAGCGACACCGCTTCGGCAATCGAAACCACTAGCATCGATCCATTTTTCTGCGCGATCGCTGCAACCGCTTCAACATCTTCGATTGTGCCGAAGAAATTCGGGGACTGCACCAGCACGCAGGCCGTTTCCGGCGTGATCGTTTTCTCCAGTTCTTTCAGATTCAGCCGCCCGTTTTCGCCGAATCCAACCACCGAAAGGGGCATGCCCTGATGCGTGGCATACGTGGCCAGAACTTCCCGATACTCCGGATGCATGCTGCGCGCCACGCACACCGAACGCCGCCCGGTGAGCCGTACCGCCATCATCACCGCCTCTGCCGCGGCTGTGGACCCGTCGTACATCGAGGCGTTCGCCACTTCCATGCCCGTAAGCTCGCAGATCATCGTCTGGAACTCGAAGATCGATTGCAGCGTGCCCTGGGAAATCTCCGCCTGATACGGCGTGTAGGCGGTAAGAAATTCGCCGCGCGAGATCAACGAATCGATAATGACCGGCCGGTAGTGCGAATACACGCCCGCACCCAGAAAACTTGCATAGCTTTCACCGTTTTCGCGCGAGCGCTCGCGGAAGAAATCGACGATCTCCGACTCGGCCATCTGGCGCGGAATCTTCAGGTCGCGGTTCAGGCGATATTCGGCAGGAATTGGTTCAAACAGATCATCGACCGAGTCTAACCCGATCGCCTTCAGCATCGCTTCGCGGTCGGCAGGGGATTTGGGCAAATAGCGCATGGGAACCTATATAGATGTCGCGAGAAGTGATTTGGATTGGAGACGCCGCGAGGCGGTTTGAGTCATGGGCAAAATTGAGTCAATATTCGAGTGACGGTTGCCGATTGACGATTTCCGCCTGCTTAGCATGTGGAAACCTTCCTATACACCGCCGCCGGGTAATCGGCATTCGCGAATCGTCAATCGGAAATTCTAATGTCCAACTTCTTCGGCCACGAATTTCTCGTAGTCCGCCGCCGAGAGCAATCCATCGAGTTCGCCCGGATTCTTCAGCGTAATCTTCACCAACCACGAGGCGTGAGCGTCCTTGTTGACATTCTCGGGCGAGGTTGCGAGTTCCCCATTGACTTCCGTCACCGTTCCCGAAGCCGGCGCAAACAGATCAGACACCGCCTTCACCGACTCGACTGTGCCGAACGTCTTGCCAGCGGTCAGTTCGGCGCCCACCTTGGGCGCTTCGACGAAAACGATATCGCCGAGCGACTGCTGCGCGTAGTCGGTGATCCCAATCTTCGCCGAGCCGCCGTCGGGTTGAATCCATTCGTGTTCTTTGGTGTATTTGCGATCTGTCGGATATGCCATGTCTCTATCTTCCTCTTGCGCCTTCCATGGTTAAGCTTTTTTCGGCCGCTTATAAAACGGCGTCGGAACCACCACTGCTCCCGTACCCTGGCCGCGGATTTCGACCTTTACTCGTGTCCCAACTGTGCCCAACTCAGGCGGCACGTAGGCCAGTGCGATATTTTTCTTGAGAAATGGCGCCGGAGATCCGCTGGTCACATAACCAATTTCACTGCCATTCGTGTCGAGTACTTTATATTCATCGCGGGCAATGCCCCGGTCCGTCATTTCAAGACCGACCAGCATCTTCGTCACGCCCAGAGCCTTCGCTTTTTCCAAAGCCGCTCGCCCAACGAAATCCGGCTTCTCCATCTTGCAGAAGCGGTCAAGCCCTGCTTCCCAGACATTAATCGTATCTGAAATCTCGTGCCCATAGAGCGGGAGCTTGCCTTCGAGGCGCAACGTATTGCGCGCGCCCAACCCGCAGGGTACAACGCAAAACTCTTTTCCGGCCGTCAGAATCTCATTCCACACGCGGGCGCTCGTCGCCTCGTCCGCCGGGATATAAATCTCGAATCCGTCTTCGGCTGTATATCCGGTCCGGCCCATCAGAATATTAGGCAGTCCGCAAAGCGTTCCCCGCGTCACCCAATAAAACTTCACCGCGCTCAGGTCGGCGTCGGTCAACTTCTGCAGTAACTGAACCGCCTTCGGCCCCTGAATCGCAATCTGTGTGTAATCGTCGGAAAGATTCTCGACGGCGCAGTCAAACTTGCGTGTGTTGTCGCGCACCCAGTTGAAATCTTTCTCGCGCGTCCCCGCATTGATCACCAGCAGATATTCTTCTTCGCCCAGTCGATGCACGATCACGTCATCGACGAACGTTCCCTCGGGATAAAGCATCGCCGAGTACTGCGCCTGCCCAATCGCCAGCTTCGACGCGTCGTTCATTGAGATGTGCTGCACCGCAGCCAGCGCCTGCGGCCCGGCCACGCGAATGTCGCCCATGTGGCTGACGTCGAAAATGCCGACGCCCGTGCGCACCGCCATATGTTCGCTGATGATTCCGCAGCCGATTGCAGCGGGATATTCGACCGGCATATCCCAGCCGTTGAACTCCACCATCTTCGCGCCCATCTGGCGATGGACGGCGTTCAGCGCAGTTTTTCGGATGGCAGGTGCTTCAACCGTAGACAAATGAGACCTCGAACGTCTGCTAGGGAGCGTGACTGATTACCGTAACACGCGCTTTTTCGGTGGGTCAAACGGGAGAGGCCAAGTAAAATCTTCCACCACTATGGGCACGGAGGGCACAGAGGGAAAATTGGAATTCCTCCGTGTCCCCAGGTCCTCAGTGGTTAGATTTTGGCTTACCGGCCGAACTGCACGGTCACGCGTGCTCCAGCTGCGACATGCGTTCCTGCCGGCGGCGATTGCTGCCGCGCCATGCCGCTGCCGGCGGCGTCGAGTTCTAAGCCGGCATCCTGCGCGGCTTCAAGAGCGGCGCGCACCGTTTTGCCGAGGAAGGACGGCACTTCAATACCGCCCTGTTCCACATCGAGGACAACGGTCCCAGTCGCGGGTTTCACCGGCTGCGCCGGCTGGTCGGGGGCCGGATCAATGTTTCTCGCTGCCGGAGGCTGAGCAGCAGAAGAGTTCGATGTCGCAATCGGCTCACGCATCGCCGCTTGCATCACTGTGCCATCACCGGCGGCTGATCCAACCGCGGGCGTTGCAGTCCGCGCCATGCTCGGCTTCGTCACGTCCGAGGCGTCCGTATTGACCTCCGCCGTTTCCAGCGGCTCGCCCGGATGGTCGGGCGTGCCTTCATCCAGATCGTTATCTTTTACCTTCGCCTTGGCCAGCAGCAACTGATGCTGCGGGGCCAGCGGCAGATCGTGCGGCACATGCAGATATTCGAGCACCTGCTGCGTAATGCGATGAAATACCGGCGCGGAAATCTGCCCGCCCTGGTGCAGTCCTACCGCTGAGTCCAGAATCACCGCAACTACGATCTGCGGATTGTTCACCGGCGCGAATCCGGCAAACGATCCGATATATTTCGTCTTCGAATACGCGCCTGTCGCTGGATCAACTTTCTGCGCCGTTCCCGTCTTCCCCGCCGACGTGTAACCTTCCAGCACAGCCTTGCGCCCCGTGCCCTCGAGCACCACCTTCTGCATCATCGAGCGCATTTCAGCAGCGGTAAAAGAAGAGATCACACGATGCGACTCCGCCGGATGAAACGCGACCGTCTGCAGATTTCCCTGCGGCGGCACGGTTCCCGAAAGAATACGGGGCGGCGTATAAACGCCGTCATTCGCGAACGTCGAGACAAGTCCGGCCAACTGAATCGCCGAGATGCCGATCTCCTGCCCCATCGAAATCGCGGCGATCGAAACCTTCGACCAGCGGCTCGGCGGCTTGGTCATGCCCCGCGTTTCTCCGGGAAGCTCGATACCCGACTGTTGCCCGAATCCATACGCGCGAATGTATTTGTAAAATCGCTCGTCGCCCAACCGCAGCGCAATCTTGATCGAACCCACATCGCTCGACTCCGCCAGCACTCCCCACACAGGAAGCAGGCCATGCGGCTTCGAGTCGCGAATGCGCATGCCGTTGTAGACGATCGATCCCATCTGGCAATCGAAAATTTCGTCGGGATTGGTGAGCTTCTCTTCCAGCGCCGCCGAAATCGTTACCAGTTTGAACGTCGATCCCGGCTCGTAGATATAGCTGACGGCGCGGTTCGTGAGCGCTCCGGGAGTGATTTGCTTGCGCGAATTCGGATTGAAGGTTGGCCGGTTCGCCAAGGCCAACACTTCGCCGGTGTGCGGATTCTCCACGATTACGGTCCCGGCAATCGCCTGCGTGTCATGAATCGCCTGATCGAGTTCCTTCTCCGCGATGTACTGAATATTCTTGTCGATGGTCAGGGCGATGTTTTCGCCCGGCTCCGGCTGCGTCGCCACATCGGAAAACCACTGTTTGTGCGCGTCGACCGAGATAAACATCTTCCCCGCGCGGCCGCGCAGTTGATCGTTGAACTCGTGCTCGATGCCGCTCTGCCCGGAATCTTCCATCCCAACCGAGCCCAGCACCTGCGCCGCGAGATCGCGCGCGGGATAAAAACGCTTCGCTTCTTTCTGGAAGTGAATGCCTTGCAAGTTCAGCGACTTGATGCGGCCAATGGTTTCATCGTCCGACTTGCGCGCTACCCAGCAAAAGGTTTTATGCGCGCGGCAATCGGCGAGAACCACATTCGCGTCTTCGCCCGTGATACGCGTAATCAAGGAAACTGCCGTGGGCAGATCCTTCACTTCGGTAGGAACGGCAAACGCGGAATCCACCAAAACCGACATCGCCAGTTCCCGCCCAGCCCGGTCGTAAATGACTCCACGCTGGGCATCGAGAGGGATGGCGCGTTGCTGCTGATGGCCGGCCTGCTTGACGAACTTGCCGTAACTAAAAATTTGCAAATCAACCAGGCGCATGCAGATCACTGCGGCCCAGAGCACAAGGCCCGCGCCAAGGAAGTAGAGTCGTCGATTCTTTCCGGGAGTGGAGTCAGCGGAAGCCATAACTTATTCTTGTCCTTCCGGCGATGGAGCGTAAGGAACGGCGGAAAATCGTTTTGAGACAACTTCGGCGGCCCACTTACAGGCAGGCCGCCGCTAAAACCCATGTAGGGACAGCGCCTCGGCTGCCCGCCGAGCGTAGCTCGGCTCATGAACTCTTTTACCGGCCTGGAATCACCGTCAGCGGGACCGCACTCGCCATCACCGGCGCTTGCGCATCACCCGCAGTCGAATCCATGCGCACGACCTGTCCCGGCATCGGTGGGACCAGTCCCATGCGCCGCGCGAGCACATCAATCCGTTCCGGATCGCGCAACGACGCAGCCTCGGTTCGCAGTGCGCTGTTCATTTCATTTAACGCGCTCAGATCGCGCTTGGCCGATTCGATCTTGTAGCCGTACTCGATGGCGCGGAAGTGCTGCCACGTGTAGCCAAACACCAGCAAAAACAGAAATGCGAGCGCGATGCCGAACTGCTTCATCTCGCGATTGTGATGAGGATCTTCCGTCTTCACCAGCCGCGAGTTGTCGATCGCCTTCGCGAAGTAGATTTCGGGCGTGCCCGTCCAGAAGGAACGCGGCGCCGCTGCCGGAATCGCACCCTGAATTGTTGCCGCTGCTGCCGCCATTTATGCCGCTCCCATGAGTATGTCGTTGCCTTCGTTAACCGCGACCTGCATCGTGAAAATCTCGTGCAGCTCTGCGTCGAACCGTTGCTGGTCGAGTTTCTTTTCGACCCGCTCTACCGTCTTCATCAAGCTTTCGATCAATGTTCCCGTATACATTGCCGCTACCTCAGCGATGGATTCCTACCACGGAACCCGGACTGCAACTTGCTTCTCCCGCCCCAGCGAATCGTCATCGTTCGCGATTCGCATTGGTTCCAACCAACTGCTCCTTCAACCTGATTTCTACCCCGGCACGCCATGACAGCTGTGCCGGGAACTCCGGCAGGTTTTCCGGAGCTAAACTTTTTCCGCAGCTCTTAACTTCGCGCTTCTCGCCCGCGGATTGCGATCGCTTTCCTCTTCGGATGCCGTGACCGGTTTCTTGGTCAGCACCCGGAAGTACTTGTACTTCTTCTCACCGTCGCGGAAGGCATCCTTCACGATTCTGTCTTCCAGCGAGTGAAAACTGATCACCACTACGCGCCCACCGGACTTCAGAATCTGCGGCGCCGCTTCCAGCAGCGCCTTCAGGTCGTCCAGTTCGCGGTTTACGAAGATTCGAAGAGCTTGAAAAGTTCTCGTCGCGGGATGAATCCTACGTTCTGCCTGATTCATTGGCCGGGCCGCGGCTGATACCAAGTCCGCTAATTGAGCGGTACTTTGTATCGGCCGCGACCGGCAAATGGCTCTGGCGATTCTCCGCGACCTCCTTTCCTCTCCGAATTCGTAAATCACATCGGCAAGCTCGCGCTCGTCGAGGT
>Ga0209006_10000835_pt1 | contig 28407 bp, 21 predicted proteins | sample JacPin_JW_Ref_O2_FD_188567 | JGI IMG/M metagenome (GOLD analysis project Ga0209006, IMG submission 188567) | Forest soil microbial communities from Algoma, Ontario, Canada - Jack Pine, Ontario site 1_JW_Ref_O2 (SPAdes) (version 2) | ecosystem: Environmental > Terrestrial > Soil > Boreal...
CGAATGCTGCCCCGTCCGACCGCAATTTTTGCTTGTAACGACCTCATGGCTTTCGGAGTTTTACAGGCGGCGCGTGAACTTGGATTGCGATGTCCGGAGGACTTATCGATTGCCGGTTTCGATAGTCTCGAGTTCACCAATTTCACCGATCCTTCCTTGACCTCGGTTTATCAACCTGGGTACCAGCTGGGCGCCACGGCCGCTCGTCTTTTATTGCAGCGGGTGGATGGCATGACATTTGCGCCGAAGAAGCTCCTTCTTCCGACCGAACTAAAAAAGCGCAATTCGGTAGCGCATCCTCCTTCCGTTGTTTCAGAAAAGAGCAAACCGAACACAAAAAATACGAGATTGCAACGTGCTGGCGCACGGCAATCAACGGCAATGAGTTCTTAGAAGAATTTCTCGATGTACTTCAATTTTAGAATTGACAAGCGTAAACGAGTCAGAGTAGTTTTTCTACGTTTGCATAATTGAAACGTTTCAAAAGTCCTCGCTTTCGCCGCCGCTCTTTCCCGCCATGATGCGGCGCTGGGCGTGGAGGGGGAAATCATGCGTCGTGGCCATTGTGCGTTTCTGTCCGCGTTTCTTATTTTTGCCGCTACCGCCTTGCTGGCTCAGGTCGTGATCACCAGCACAATCGTCGGAAATGTGACCGATCCGGCGGGAGCCGTAATCGCCGGCGCGAAGGTCACGCTCACGAACGTAGACACTGGGGTCCAGTGGAAGGCGAGCACAAATTCCAGCGGCGACTATCGATTTTCTAATCTCATCGCCGGCCACTACACGGTTCAAGTCATTAAGGAAGGCTTTGCTAACGCGATTTCAACCGCAGTGGCTCTCGAGAACGGCACCACGCAGCGCATTAACCTCGGCCTAACAATGGGTAAAACCACCGAGACGGTGCAAGTGAGCAGCGCAGCCGAATTGTTGAAGACGGACGATGCCAGCCTGTCGGAGGTCATCGAGAACAAATTTGTCCAGGACTTGCCCGTGGAGGGACGCAACTACCTGAACTTTGCCCAAATTTTGCCTGGCTTCAACAGCGGCAGTGGCGATAACACCCGCATGGTTTGGGGACTTGGTTCGGCAAGCGCGGCCGGCGGAGCAATGGAGTTGAACGTGGGCGGCACCGACTACGGCGTCGGTTATTACGTCGACGGCTTGGACAACAACGATAACTGGGTGGAAGGCCCCATCATGAACATCAACGCCGACACCATCCAGGAGGTTAAGGCAGAAGTCTCGAATTACTCCGCTGAATATGGGCGCGACGTGGGCCAAATCAGTGTGACTACAAAGTCGGGCACCAACACTCTTCATGGCAGCGTCTATGACGCCTTCCAGAACGCGGGCATGAACGCCAACAATGCTTACAGCATTTATCAGGGCATACCGCGCAGCCCTTATCATCAGAACCAGTACGGCTTCACGGTCGGCGGACCTGTATATATCCCAAAGATTTTTGACGGCAGAAACAAGGCATTTTTCTTTGGCTCGTTCGAACGCTTGCGGAATGCCGGTCAGACTGCATTTACTGCATACGTCCCAACTGCAGCCGACCTCGCAGGGGATTTCAGTCCGTGGCTGGCAAATGCGCCTGCCGGTTTCGATCCAGGCACTCAATGTAATGGCATTCCCGGTACTGAACCCAGTGCCTGCCAGTTTGTAATTTACGATCCAACTTCATACGATTCGAATCCCAACGACCCGAATTACAACACACGCACACCGTTTCCTAACAATCAGATTTCTGCAACCCTCCTCGCGACTCCGTCCAGCCAAACCGCGCTGAATTATCTGTCGCATTTCCCGACGCCAAACGGCTATTCGTCGAGTGAACCCGGCGACTACGACAATTATTCCGGCTCTTACATTGCCGGGATCAACGGCAACAACTACACCGTCCGCGGGGACTATAACATCGGCAGTCACGATTTCGTTTACTTCCGCTACCTCCATGACACCGGCTACCGAGGGAATAATCCCAATAACCTGCTCGCCTCGAACACGTCGGGCGTAGGCGTGGTGTTAAATCCGCCGGGCCTCAGCGCGGGTGATGGTCCAGTACATCGTGTCAATACCTATCAGTTCCATTACGTTCATATATTCAGTCCCACATTCAGCAATGAATTCAATATCAGTTGGATGAGAGCCTACAATTTCAGTAACTCGCTTTCGCAAATCCACTCATTGGATAGTTCCTGGCTTCCTGCACTCTTCCAGAATTCGTCCTCGAACATGGCGGGCTTTACATCGTTTGATAAGGGCCTGTTCAACGTGAGCAACGATTCGAATCTCTCTGTGAACATCGGAGGCGGAGGTCAGTTCGGCAACGATCTGAGTCTCGGAACCGATTCTTCAGGCGAATACTGGTATCAGTACGTGCCCATCTTCCAGATCACCGACAACCTCCAGAAATCGATCGGGAAGCACAATATCAAGGCAGGGTTTTACATGGCACGCCGTTACGAGCGTGACAACGACATCATTCGCTCGGTTACGGCCGACGGCGGATACACGAGCTTTAGCCCCAATGCTCAGGATGGTTCGGGTTTCAATTATCTGGCGGAGTTCGAAACCGGTTTCATCAGCAATATGAACCAGCGCACGCCGGCGCAAAGCGGGGACGCAAGCCTTTATTACGGCACGCCCGAATACGCGGCATATGTAAGTGATGCCTGGAATGCGACGCGGAAGCTGAACGTGACTCTGGGTCTTCGCTACGATCTGCCCATCCCCGCGTATTCCGTGGATAACTACTGGGGCGTATTGGACCAGACGTATCCGGGATGGCGGTTTGTGATGCCGGGATTAACTCCCGGAACCAGCGCTCACCCTTTTTCCGCGCCCAAGAAAGACTTCGCGCCGCGCATTGGGCTCGCCTACCGGTTGGACGATAAAACAGTAATTCGCAGCGGTTACGGAATCTTTTACGAGACCGGTCGCTTCAAGTTCCTGGATCAGGTGACCTGGAACTCGCCCGCCTATGGTGGAACTCAGTACTACACCTCGAATATTTCGAATGGACCGGGCGGTACGGGTTACAACCTCGCCCAAACTTTTCCGGCCGCCATTTCCGTTGCCCGAGGCACTTGGCCGTATGCGTTGGGCACTGACGGTGGTTTGATGTGGAATCCGGGTAGCCAAAGCACCACCTCGACCGTGGATCAGGGAACCTGGAAGACGACTTACGTCCAGCGCTGGAGTCTGGATGTTCAACGCGAATTCGGGAAAGCGGTAGTGGCTTCGATCGGCTATGTGGGCTCCGAAGGCACGCATATGGAAATTCAATATGACCTCAATCTTTTCCCGCAAGGCTTCTATCCTGATATTAACGTTCAACTCGATGGCGATGGCGAATGCCTGACCTGCGATGCTGCACGTCCGCAGACGGCGGTGGCGCCGGGCCGATGGGGCGCCGTCAACTCGGTTCGCCCCAACCAGAGCAACAACTACAACGCCATGAATGCCGAGTTGAAAGCCCGTGCCTGGCATGGCATGACCACTCAGCTTTCCTACACCTGGTCGAAGCAAATGGACGAATTCTTCGGCGAGAACGGCGAATCGAACAATGCCGGCGTGGCTAAAGAGATCATCGGCGGCCAGTGGCACCCGGAGTGGAGCTATGGTCCGTCCGATGCGAACCACACCAACCGCTTCGTAGCGGCTGTCACCTACGAGCTTCCGGGAAGGCATTTAGGAAATCGCATCTTGCGCGAGACGCTTGGCGGATGGCAGATCAATTCGATCAGCACCTTCGAATCGGGATCTCCCACCACCGTCTTCAACGGATACACGAGCTCCTACGACGGCATGGGAGATGTGCCAGTCCAGAGCTGCAACGGCGATCTTTCGCGCGGCAGTAGAAGCTTCACCCACGCTTTCAACACCGGCTGCTACACCGAGCCTGCCGCCAGCACCGATCCGTTCTACGTGAATCAAGGCATAACAAACTACGCGGTCACTCGTGGAAACGAACATCGGAATAACCTTCGCCAGCCCGGAACCAACAACTGGGATATGGGATTGCAAAAGGCGTTCAAGCCGTTCCGCGAAGGCCAGGAGTTGCAATTCCGCGCGGATGCGTTCAACGCTTTTAATCACACCCAGTGGAGCGCGATGAACAACGGCAGCTGCCCGTTTCTGGGCTACGCTCCTTGTGTGATCGACGACCGCCTGACCAATTCAGACAGCCATTTCGGATATGTCAGCGCTGCACGCCCGGCTCGCCTGATCCAATTGAACATGAGGTTCGTGTTCTAGCGGCGACGGCGGCCGGACGGTACGAGCCCTCCCCATCGCTCTTGTATCGTCCGGTCGCCTGAAATCGCCGGTTTCGCGCCCCCCAAACCGGCGTCACTTGTCGACCCTGAATGGTTCGCAAATCTTCTCTGAGAATGATCATCCTCTTCGTGAGTGATAGCCTAGACCCATGGCAAAGCAGGAAGCCAGCGAGGTTCTCACGGTTGGGGGTCGCGAAGTTCGGCTTACGCATCCCGACAAACTGTACTTCTCGGAGAAAGTTCGCCTGACCAAGCGCGATCTCGTGCAGTATTACGTTTCAATTGCTTCCGGCGCTCTGGCTGGCATTCAGGATCGCCCGATCGTTTTGAAGCGATTTGTGAATGGTGCCGAAGAGCCGGCCTTCTACCAGAAACGTGCGCCCGAGCAGCGTCCTTCGTGGTTACGGACCGTCACATTGTCGTTCCCGTCTGGCCGGACTGCGGAAGAAATAGTGGTTGATGATGTGGCGGGCCTGGCATGGATCGTCAACCTCGGTTGTATCGAACTACATCCGCATCCCGTGCGGGCCGGCGATCTGGAACATCCGGACGAGTTGCGGATTGATCTTGATCCGGTTCCCGGAGTTCCCTGGTCCGATGTATGTCGAGTCGCGCTTGAGGTACAAGCATTTTTGCAAGAAGTAGGAATGCAGGGCTGGCCAAAGACCAGCGGTTCACGCGGCATGCATATCTATGTTCGAATTCAACCGCGATGGACCTTCACTCAAGTACGGCGCGCGGCAGTTGCGTTGTCCCGGGCTATCGAGCGGCGCGCTCCTGAAATCGCAAGCTCGAAATGGTGGAAAGAAGAGCGTCATGGTGTGTTCCTCGATTACAACCAGAACGCAAAAGACCGCACTACGTGCTCGGCCTACTCCGTGCGTCCGGTGCCAGACGCTCGAGTTTCAGCGCCACTTCGCTGGAGTGAGGTGCCCGACTGCGATCCGGCTGAATTCACAGTTTTCACCATGCCGAAGCGGTTTACGGAAATCGGCGACCCTCACGCCGCAATGAACGACGCATTCGCATCTCTCGAACCACTTCTCGAACTCGCTGCCCGTGATGAAGCTGAAGGGCTTGGTGATGCTCCATGGCCTCCGCATTTCCGCAAGATGGAATCAGAAGGGCCGAGGGTCGCGCCTTCGCGAGCCAAAGGAAAACCGAAGCCTCCACGAACCAAAATGCCTTTGATCGTGGTCGCGAATTCGCCAGACAAGAGCACAGCTCTGGCCGGCCTGGAGCGCTGGAAAGCGAAAAATGCCGGGGTAAATGAACTTCTCGCGCCGGAAGATGTGTTGGTCGACTCGATGCGGGGCCGGTCGTCCACATGGACGCGCATTCGAGTCAATCTGCAACACGTGCCCGAAAATCTTCGACCACTACAAGAAGCGCCCGACCCCGACGATGATCCCACGCGTGAATGGCGTGAGCGAAGCAAAGAACAGACGCGCAAGAAAAAGCAGAAACCGAACTAACGGCCAGAAGGAAAAATTGCGGCCAACTCCTGTGGCGGGACCACTTCGAGTTGCGCGTAGGTGCAGTCTGAGGGCTTCTTGTCCGATCTCCAGCGGCGAAACTGTGCCGTGTGACGGAAGCGATCTCCTTGCATGTGATCATAAGCGACTTCGATCACGAGTTCGGGACGCAACGGTTCCCAGGACAAATCTTTTCCCTGACTCCACCGGCTCTGTCCGCCGGGCATTCGCTTGGGGCCTTCAGCCAGAGCTGCATCAGCCTCTGCCCAGGCTTTCCACGGATGATTCACAAGCGCATCTTTTCGATAGGAATTGAGAAACTCTGCGAGTTCGAGTCGCTTTGCATGGCTGAAACTCGCGCAGACGCCAACATGTTGAAGAGCGCCAGAGTCATCAAACAATCCGAGCAGCAACGAACCAACCAGGGTGCCGTCGCCCTTCTTGTGCCATCGAAAACCCGCAACCACGCAGTCGCAATCCCGCTCATGCTTGATCTTGAGCATCGCACGCTTATCAGGCTCATAGATTCCGTCTCCGGGTTTCGCGATCACACCATCGAGTCCTGCTCCCTCAAAGCGCCGAAACCAATCCTCTGCAACATTCCGGTCGCGTGTAGCCGGGGTGAGGTGAACAGGCGGCGGACTATCCTTCAAAAGTGATTCCAGTTCCCGCTGGCGCACTTCAAATGGCTCAGTGGAGAAATTACGATCGCCGCAGCAAAGCAGATCGAAAAATACAACGGACGCCGGCGTCTGCTCTGACAGAAGCTTTACTCGGGAGGCGGCGGGATGCAAGCGGAGCTGCAGGGCATCAAAATCGAGTTCATCGTCTTTCACGATAACCAGCTCGCCGTCCAGAACACAACGCTCGGGCAAGCTCTTGCGCAAAGGATCGAGCAACTCAGGAAAATATCGATTGAGAGGCTTCTCATCGCGGCTTTGAATCAGTATTTCGTCGCCGTCGCGAAACACTAAGGCGCGGAACCCATCCCACTTAGGTTCGAAAATCCAATCCCCATCAGTTGGCAAATCGTCTACGCGCTTGGCGAGCATGGGCAGCAGTGGCGGATTGATCGGAAGATTCACCTCTTAATCTTATAACGACGATTATTCTGTGTCGCACATGCCGTACTCCAAGGAGCGTACCCAGCCCTCGAGAGCAAAACCCTTTCCGATTGACAATGGCGAGATGGCAAAAGTAAATACCGGCTGGTACCATTTTACGTTTCAAAATATCAGATCACCCTGTCACCGCGCAGCCTGCAACGTACCAGGCACATTGCTATGCGACCTTGTTGTCGCGTTTGCCTCCCAATGCTTCATTCTGAGCCTGTTGCGATTGAGGTTCCCGTCTGCCAGTCGCCTCAAGGTCGACCTCCCAGAACCTGCGTACCCTGGATGTGTTTCTTGCCCCATCGCGCAATCGCACCCAGAACATCACTTAACGCTTTTCCCTTTTCGGTTAACCCATAAGAGTGGCGCACGGGATGCTCCTGATATGCAGACTTGGCAATGATTCCCGCCTGTTCCAATTTTTTCAGCCGGTCGGCAAGAATGTTGGTGGGAATGCCTTCCCGCGAACTTTGTAGTTCTCCGTAGGTCGCACTCCCGGGAAGCAAGTCCCGAATCACAAGCAACGACCACTTGTCACCAATCAGGTCGAGCGTGCAGGCAACAGCGCAGGGTGAGCGCCGAAAGCTGCCGACTTCCCTCTTCGGTTTTATCGTCTTTGACTTTTTTTCCAGGCGAGTCACTTGCATAGTGAAAGTTAGTATGCTACATTTTCTTGTGACTTGCAAACTGCAAGTGACATTAAAAAGGAGCAGTCGTCATGGCACACACCGTGGTATCGCCCGTTGTTCAGCCCAGAGTTCCCGCAGTTTCCGGCACAGGCAGTTTCGTCGCGGCCTTCTTCTTGGCCTGGTTCGCGGTCATTTTGATTCTTGGCGCGCGTGGGGCATTCGTCGCGGCACCTGGTGCGCCACCGCTTGCGCTTCTGATCGGGCTCTTGGCGCCTCTCAGCCTGTTTGCCCTTGCGTATGGGATGGTCCGGCCACTACGGGAATTTATTCTTGCAGCGGACCTGCGCGTCATTGTGGGAATACAAGCGTGGAGATGGGCCGGCTTTGGGTTTCTGACTTTGTACACCTACCGGGTCTTGCCTGGAATCTTCGCTTGGCCGGCGGGGCTGGGCGATATGGCGATCGGAGCAACTTCGCCATTAGTGCTGGCTGCTCTGCTGCGCCGTCCCGGTTTTGCGGCCAGCAAACGCTTCGTTGCCTGGAATCTTTCCGGGATTTTGGATCTTACCGTGGCAGTGAGCATTGGAGCGCTCGTCCCGCTGCTCGCTCCTCATTTGTACGGAGCGGTTTCGACCTCCCCTATGTCACAGCTGCCGCTGGTGCTGGTTCCTACATACTTGGTGCCGACATTCTTGATGCTGCACTTAACTGCACTCTTGCAGGCGCGACGCCTCGGAAGATAAACATTATTTGGTCTGCGGATTGCCTTCATTGGCGACTGGCGGGGTATCTTTACCCGCCAGTTTGACGAGCACATGATAGGCAATGCTGTCCCAGGAATTATGAATGGCGACGAATAGAAGCAGCAGCGAAACAGATCCCACCCCAAAAAGAGCGGCGCGGGTATGAATACCCGCCACGAGGGACGACAGCGCGAGAAGAGCGTACGCGAATAACGGCAAGACGCAGTGGAACATCCAGTCTTCAAATACTGGCGTGTAGGCGACCTGCGTTCGCATGCGCCGGGCCACGATGACCGAGTACGCGATTCCCCCGAATCCTAAAATACCCCACACAGCGGCGATGACCGAGATTGTCTCCCAGGGGGCTTGTGACAATGCCGCCAGGAACAACACCAGGCTAAAGTGAACGGTCGTGGGGCTGCCGAACGCGGCGCCGGCTTCGGCCGAGCCCGAACTTGGCCGGTTAGCGATCAGCGTCAGGACGACGAACTGTAAGCCGATCAACGCACCGGCCGAAGAACCGACGATCACGTAAAAGTTATTCCATTTGGCAAGCTCGGACATGATGACGGGTATTTTGCTCCATGTTATTAGCGGTTCACTAATTTCTGGAACTCTTCGGGATATCGAGCGCCTTGCACCGGAATCTTTGCTGCGGCATTGTCGATTTGCCGGAGATCATCCGATGTCAGCTCGATTGACGCAGCGCCGAGGTTCTCTTCCAGCCGATGCAGCTTGGTTGTGCCCGGGATTGGAACGATCCACGGCTTCTGCGCCAGCAGCCAGGCGAGCGCGATCTGAGCCGGAGTTGCTTTCTTTTGCGCCGCGAAGGTGCCTAGCACATCGACCATCGCCTGGTTCGCCTTCCGGTTCTCGGCCGAGAATCGAGGAACGATATTGCGGAAATCGTTCTTGTCGAATTCCGTGTCCTCTTTGATCGCGCCGGTTAGGAAGCCTTTCCCCAGCGGGCTGAACGGAACAAAACCGATGCCGAGTTCTTCGAGCGTCGGCATGATCTCGGCTTCCGGTTCTTTCCACCACAGCGAATATTCGCTCTGCAACGCAGTCACGGGCTGCACTGCGTGGGCGCGGCGGATAGTCTTCGCGCTCGCCTCGGAAAGCCCAAAGTGCTTCACCTTGCCTTGCTGGATGAGATCTTTCACGGCTCCGGCAACGTCTTCGATCGGAACATTCGGATCGACACGATGCTGATAGAACAAATCGATGACATCAGTTCTGAGCCGCTTGAGCGAGGCTTCCGCAACTTCCTTGATGTGCTCTGGCCGGCTATCCAATCCGGCCTGTTTGCCGGTATTCGGATCAAGCTTGAATCCGAATTTAGTAGCGATCGCAACCTGCTTGCGGAGCGGAGCCAGTGCTTCGCCGACCAGTTCTTCGTTGGTATAGGGGCCATAGACTTCGGCGGTATCGAAGAACGTGACGCCGAGTTCGACCGATGTCCTAATCAGCGAAATCATTTCCGCCTTATCTTTGGCGGGGCCAAGGCCGAAACTCATTCCCATGCAGCCGAGGCCGATAGCAGACACTTCCAGATTGCTTTTTCCCAATTTACGTTTTTGCATTGTTGTCTCCTTCAAAAGTTGGCAGTTTAGGATGCCGCCAGGGCGCGTTGCTGTTCGCGCCATCGTGCAGGTGGAACGCCCTCCCAGCTGCGGAAGGCGCGCACGAAGGAATTTCCATCTTCGTATCCGAGCAGGTAAGCGGCTTCGTTCAGTTCGAGGACGGAGTTGTTGAGATAGTGGCGGGCAAGCTGGTGACGCGCCTCTTCTAATACACGCTGATAGCTTGAGCCTTGATCCTGCAAACGGCGCTGCAGAGTGCGCGAACTGATATGCAGCGCATCGGCAATATCTTCTATTGCCGGGCGCCGTCCGGTGAGCTTTTGTTGCACCGCATTCCGAACACGCTCGACAAAATTTTCTTCGCCGGTTTCCTCTTCCAACTCTTTCTCGAACTGCGGCGCGAGCATCGCCAGAAGTTCGGCATTGCGCGTGACAAATGGACGGTCGGCGTCTGAGGCGCGAAAGACGATGGAATTGCGGGCAGCGCCGCAAACCACGGGACAACCGAGATGCCGCTCGATTGTCTTAATGTGCTCACGCGGCTGCACGAATTCCACGCGTAGCGGAGAGAGGCGCGTCCCGGTACCGTGGCGGGCAACCGAGAGCACCCAGGCAAAGCAACATTCGATCAGGAACAGGGGTTCGGCTTCTTCGGCCAGCAACCAGCGAAACTGGATGCGCCACTCTTCGCCGTCTTTTTCCTGCGCGATCTCTTCCGGACAAGTGAGCTGTTTGTAACGGCCCATCTTCTCGACCGCCGTGCCAAAGTTTTCAGAGGAGAGTGCGGCAAGGCTGACGGGATGAAATCGTTCCGTTTTATTTTCTGTGCCGAGCAAGAGACCAATCGCCGGATTGTTGCTGACTTCCCCGATCGCACGCCACAGCGCGAAAAGCTCCTCGGTAGTGAGAAGCGTGCGCGGTTGATTCAGAAATCCCTGGGAAAGCCCGGCCCGGCGCAGTACCGCAGAGGCATTGACTCCCAGTTCTTCCAACTTCGTAAAATTGCTGCCGGAAAAGCGAAAGTGTTTATTCATGGTTTCACTCGGACTTGCTTACTTTGATTTAAGAGACGCCATATCGATCGAGAAGCGATATTTCACGTCGGATTTCAGCATTCTCTCGTAAGCCTCATTGACCTTCTGGATCGGAATCACTTCAACGTCAGCTGTGAGGTTGTGCTGGCCGCAGAAGTCGAGCATCTCCTGAGTTTCGGCGATGCCTCCGATGGGCGATCCGGAAAGACTGCGACGGCGCATGATCAGTCCAAACGCGGGAACGGCGAGAGGTTTCTCCGGCGCGCCGACTAGCGTGATGTTGCCGTCGCGCCGCAGCAGGTTGATATAGGCATTGATGTCATGATGGGCGGAGACCGCGTCGAGGATGAAATCGAAACTCTCGACATGTTTTTGCATTTCGTTGGCATCGCGCGAGATCACGACTTCGTCCGCTCCGAGGCGAAGTGCGTCTTCCTTTTTCTTTGGAGACGTGGTGAAAACCACGACATGGGCTTCGAGCGCGTGGGCAATCTTTACGCCCATGTGACCGAGCCCGCCGAGGCCAACGACACCGACTTTCTTTCCCTTGCCAATGTCATGGTGCCGCAGGGGCGAGTACGTCGTGATTCCGGCGCAGAGCAGAGGCGCGGCGCGAGCGAGGTTGAGATTCGACGGAACACGCAGTACGAATCTCTGGTCGACGACGATACTGTCTGAATAGCCGCCATAAGTGACGCCGCCGAGATGCTTGTCGGGGAGGTTGTAGGTGAGTGTCACGTTCGGGCAGAACTGCTCGAGTCCGGCTTTGCACTCGGGGCAAGTTCCGTCGGAGTCGACCATGCAGCCGACCGCGGCAAGATCGCCGCTCTTAAACTTCTTCACCGCAGAGCCGACCTTAGTGACGCGACCAACAATTTCGTGTCCGGGGACGCACGGATAGACGGTCGGCATCACCTCTTTCCATTCATTGCGAACCTGATGGAGATCGGAATGGCAGATGCCGCAATATAGAACTTCGATCTGAACGTCGTTTTCGGAAGGATCGCGCCGCGAAATTGTGGTGGAAGCCATCGGCGAGGTCGCACTGACAGCGGAATAAGCTTTTGCGTTGTACATGAAATTAATCTAGACGGAGGGTACCGGGCGCGCCATGCACAAAGCGCCATTGTATATGCAGAATGCGCCAGTTCTTGCTTCTTCTGTGAATATCCCTCGAACGATTTTCCCGGGCCTGATTCCCTGGGGCGACTCCCGAAATGGGACGGTTGCACGTTTCGGAAATCTATGGCGAACAATAACTTGCGGGCAAAACATTGATATAAAATAACTTAGCTCCCATAACTCTCCGAGTTGGTTTCCCAAGCCCGGACGAAATGCACGACGCGATCCCGACGAAGGTGCAGCATTCCACTTGCAAAGGCAACGTTGGACGTTACAAAGGCTATGTGGAAAACGCATGCCAAATCTTCAGGACGATTGAGGGACTTCGGCGCGGCTGGGAAACAGGCGGCAGAATTGATAGAAGAGCCAGGCGCTGCAACGGAAGAACCGAAGGATGGAGTTGAAAACCAACGTGGAGAAATTTCCGCGGGGCTTCATCCGCGCGTAGACGACGTTCATGCTCCAGGCGGGGCTGGTATAGGCTGTGCCAGAGCTTTGCAGGCCGATCCGGTTTCTGACCGGAGGGTTGTAGACAATCTGTTCGACGCCGCCATTGAAGAATTTTGCCATCTGCAGGATTCTGCTGCTATATGCGAAGCGCGCTCGAAACGGCAGGCTGCCGCGCTTGCGGAACTTCGCGATGAGCGCAGAGGCCTCCGCCGCATGCCGAAGAGCGGCGGTAACACCGTTTGCAGTAATGGGGTCGACCATCGACGCCGCTTCGCCGACGATCAACCAGTTCGTGCCGGCAACTCCGAGGTGGGTGCGGCAGCGATACGAAGTTACATTCAACGGACCGAGCGATCCCTCGGTCAGCAGAGCGCCAAAGTGCGGAAACTTTCTTAGTTGGTGATGGAACACTTCGTCGTTCGAGAGTCCCTGTTCACGTTGAGACTTCATCGCTGTGCCGGTGGTGACGAAACCCACGCTTACCGTCTCCGGATTGATCGGGATCTCCCAAACCCAGTCGAGATATTCCGACGGCTGAGGATCCATGTAGAGGGTTGTGCCTTCAACCGTTTGAGGCGCTTTGAAATACGTCCACAGTGCAACCTTCGCGGGCCCGAATTGCAGCGCACGCAGATTGAATTCGCGGGCTAACAGCGACAGTCCCAGTCCGGAAGCGTCGATGAACCAGCTGGCAGAAATGTTGCGGCCATCGGCGGTGACGACAGAATCGATCCGGTCGCCACGACGATCCAGGCGTGCGACTTTGTCGTGGATGCAGGTGACGCCGTGTTCGCGCACGAGCTTCGACAGTTCTTCATCCAGCCGAATGCGATCGACATGCAGCGTGCGCAATTCGATCCGGAACGGAGGACCGGCGAGCCACGGAGTCGGAACGTAATGCGCGCTGCAGCCGTCGCGCATTTGCAGTGTTACGTGACGCTTCCAGGTCGCAATCTTCTCCTCGACCAGGCGCTCCATCGGTAGTCCCAGCGATCTCAACAGTTCGGGAGCGGACCAGTCGAGAGATTCGCCCACGGCCGGGCGAATGGGTTCCGCCGGCTCGATGCAGGTGACTTTAAGTCCGGCTTTCGCGAGGTGGATGCAGGCGGCCTTGCCGGCCAGACCTCCGCCAATGACTACAACATCGGTAATGGTGGTGGCCGGGAGGTCCATGGGTCGGGTAGGAGTTGGATCTAAGATTTGCAGCGGAGTTGTTTCACGCCCGATCGAATGGATGCGAAAATGCACGCCGCAGTTTCATTCGATTTCAAGATGCGGCCCGATCTTCTGCCCGATCCAGTGTTCCGAGAATTCGCTCGATCTGCCAGAGGTGGCGCCGTTCGTGCGCAACCAGCATTCGCAAAGCGCCGTAGGCGTTGTAGTGGACGCGCGCGTAAATGGGACAGGTGATCGTCATACGGTCGATCGCGAATCCATCGGAAGCTCGCAGCGTTTCTGAGAATTGAGATTGAGCCTTCAGGAAGGCAGGCCAGGCGTCGTCAAACTCAGAGCGTTGGGGCATTAGTTGGGGGAGGGCTTTCACACGAATACGATAAGGCGGTTCGAGATGGCGAATCAGCAACTGAGCTAGGAGGCCCGTCCGGAACGATTGATTCGCTGCCAGGCGGGGAGCGAGCGCTACGGTCTCTGCAATCGCGGGGAGAAATGTGTAGGCAGTCTGCGTCAGATGATCGAGGCACTCGGCCACCGACCAAGAGTTGGAGTCGCGGCGCGCGGTTAACTCCCGTTTGTTCCGGCCCGCCACCAGGCGTTCGGCAGTGGAGGTTGCGGCGTGTACCTGTTCCTGCAGCTTCGCCAACTGCCGAGTGGAAATCTCTCGCGGGGTCGAACCCAACGGTTGCGGAACGGCTAAATGGGGGCGCGCGACCGGCGCTCCTGCACTGCAGCCAACGGGCTCAGCCAGCATCCGCATCGTTTCAATTGGCTTCCCGATTGCGTTGCTAAATTACACAATGCAATTGGTGTTAGCTTGTTCCGCACGCGACGTTATCTGGAAGCGGCAAGGCAGGCAATAATATGAAAATACTATGTCTCCAACGAGGCAACCGTGATGAATTGGAAGCAAGAAATAGTAGTATCGTTGTTCGCACTCCTGTTCACGAAAAATGCGCCGCAACCCTTCCATTCGAAATCGGCCAGTGGTCCTTTTTTTGCTTTCGGCATTGATCAGTGCCTGCGTGAGTTGCCACTCCGCACCACAGTTTCCGGCGAAAACTTCGAAGGCTTATGCCGATGTGGTTTCCGCGTTCTATGTCGGGCTTTCCGCGCTTCAGGTCGGCGATGACGTTCATGCCGAGAGCAAGCTTTCCGAGGTGACGCGGCTGGTTCCGGGCGAGCCTGCCGGATGGGCGAATTGGGGCATCCTCGCACTTCGCCAAAGAAATTACGACATGGCGGCGCAACGCCTGCAGCAGGCAGGCGATCTCGTTCCTAAGAACGATCAGGTTTACAGCTTGCTGGGGCTTCTTGAGAGCCAGCGAGGGAATTCGCCTCAAGCCGTTATCGATCTGCGCAAAGCGGTGGAGTTAAATCCGCAAAACCTGCGTGCGATTTATCAACTGGCAGAGGAAACCGAACGGCAAGGCGCTGCCGATAGCGAGGCACAATTTCAGCAGCTGATGCAGCAAATTCTGAAGGCGCAGCCGGATAATCTGGCCGCTCTGCTGGAATTGAGCCGCATCGCCGCAAAGCAAGGCGATGCCACAACCCTAAAGTCATCGGTCGCAAAGATCAGCGCAGATTCTTCTTCGTGGCCGAGTGAAGTGCAGAAGCAATTGACTGCGGTGCAAAGTGCGGTTACGGGAGGCGACCTACGCGCCGCCGCAACGCAGACCACATTCCTGCGCAACGTGCTCATGCGCGTTCCGGAGTACCGCCGAAGCTTGCGAGCCATCAAAGCCGCACCCGGAGAAGAAGCGGAGCCGTTCACGCGATTTGTTTTATTAGAAACCCCGGATTTTCGACCTGCACCGGCAGATCGAGCGCTGACGTTCAACTCGCAGGCGTTATCGAATTTTGGTGGTACTCCGTGGAACTGGATCGGAGCAATTCCGTTAGAAAGCGCCGGCGCGCCGACCGTCGCTGTGGCAGACGGACGCCAGGTGCAACTCGCGAGCGGGGCGAAGTTTCCATTTCCTGGAGGCGCTTCTCGTCAGGGGCCGCAGCCCGAAGGCGTCTTGGCCGTCGACTTCAACTATGACTTCAAGACTGACATCGTGCTTGCGGGCGCGGGTGGCGTGCGTTTATTGCGTCAGGACAATCCGAACACATTCACCGATGTGACGGTGCAAACGACTCTGCCGAAATCTGTAACCGGCGTTCCTTATACTGGCGCGTGGGCTGTCGATATTGAAGCGGACGGCGACCTGGACATTGTACTGGGTGCGAAAAACGGCGAGCCAACCGTCTTACGAAACAATGGCGACGACACGTTTCTGGCAATCCATCCGTTCCCGGGAATTTCAGGATTACTCGGCTTCGCCTGGGCAGACTTCGATGCCGACGGAAATCCCGATGCGGCCATCATCGATGGCGACGGGCGTCTGCACGTTTTCATCAATGAACGTCAGGGACAATTTCGAGAGCGGCCGCTGCCTGCGGATATTTCGACGGTCAAAGCCATTGCCGTCGCGGACGCTAACAACGACGGCGTACTTGATCTACTGGCCATAAAGGCCGATGGCTCGATCGTCCGCATCTCTGACAAGAATGAAGGTGAAGGTTGGGAAACGGCTCAGATCGCCACGGTGCCGGACGCGAGCAATAGTTTGGCCGGAGATGTGAGACTGCAGGTCGCTGATCTGGATAACAATGGAGCGCTCGATCTGATTCTTTCCACGACGTCTCCGGCGCAAGTTAACGCGCCGAATCGTTTATGGATATGGCTCGGCAACGACAAGGGCGGATTTGATCTTCTCGAACATCCTGCGGGACCTGCTTTGGTCTTTGCGGTTGCGGATTTGCGCAACAACGGCCATCTCGATTTACTCGGACTCTCCACGGATGGAAAGCCGGTCGATGGCGTGAATCAGAGTTCGAAGAGCTACCACTGGCAGGTGGTTCGTCCGCATGCCGTGCAAGCCGTGGGCGACCAGCGGATCAATCCGTTCGGCGTGGGTGGCGAGATTGAAGTCCGCTCTGGCTTGCTGGTGCAGAAACAATCGATCGATGGTCCTCAGCTTCATTTTGGTTTGGGCGAGCAGAGCGAGGCCGAGGTGGTTCGCGTGGTTTGGCCGAATGGAACGGTTCGCGCAGAGTTTGACGTCAAGGCCGATCAGGACGTGGTGACCGAGCAGCGGCTGAAAGCTTCCTGTCCGTTTTTGTTTGCGTACAACGGCAAGCAAATGGAATTTGTGAAAGATGCGGTTCCCTGGGGATCAGCGATCGGCCTGCGCATCAACACGATTGGTTCGGCGCAGATCGCTGCCACGGGCGAGTGGTACAAAATTGGCCGCGACCAGCTTGTTCCGCACGATGGCTACTACGACCTACGCATCACAGCCGAGTTGTGGGAGGTTTATTACTACGACTATATCGCCCTTACCGCAATCGACCATCCGGTAGGAACTGAGATTTTTGTGGACGAGCGCTTCGCGATTCCTCCCGCGAAACTTGGCGTGACCGTGGTGGAAACGCCGCACAATATTGCACGCGCGATCGACGACAGAGGCCAGGATGTCACTAATCTGGTTCGCGACCTGGATGGAAAATCGGTTAGCAGCTTTGGCAAAGGACAATTTCAGGGCGTGACGCGGGATCATTATTTAGAAGTTGATCTGGGGAACGATGCTCCAGAAATCGGCCCGCTCTATCTCATTGCGCAAGGTTCGATTCACGACACCGAATCTTCGGTCAATGTTGCAATTACGCAGGGCAACCGTTGGCGCGCTCATGGCTTGAGCGTTGAAGTGCCCGATGGCCGTGGCGGATGGGTAACCGCGCAAGACAATCTCGGCTTCCCTGCCGGACGGAAGAAAACTGTTCTCTTTAATCTGACAAATATTTTTCGCCCCGGAACACCACGCCGGGTGCGGCTGCGTACGAATCTGGAGATTTACTGGGACGCGATTCGCTGGGCAAAAGGCGCGCCAGAGGCGAAGTTGAAAGAAGTAACTCTCGATCCGAGCGTTGCAGATTTGCACTATCGAGGCTATTCCGTGATGCACATGCCCGTGGGCGCGGGAGCGCCCGAGGTGCCCGACTACAACCAGATGGAAGGGACGACGCAGCGTTGGCGCGATTTGATTGGTTACTACACGCGCTACGGTGATATTCGAGAACTTATTAAAAGCACTGACGACCGCTACGTGATTGTGAATTCCGGTGACGAACTCTCGTTACGTTTTTCCGAGCAACCGGCTCCGGCCGCGGGATGGGTGCGCGACTTTGTGATCAAAGGCGACGGATGGATCAAGGACGGAGACTACAATTCGACGTTTTCAAAGACTGTACTGCCTCTTCCTTATCATGCGAAGAACGAATACACGGCGCGTCCAGGTGCGTTGGAAGATGAGTGGGTTTACCGGCAGCACCCCGATGATTGGAAGAATTATCACACCCGTTACGTTACCCCCGAAGTTTTCAAGAATGCTCTGCGTGATGAATCGGCGAGCCATAAGCTCTCCAGGAGTAGTTCGGGCCAATGACCGGCAGCCGTACGGCAAGAATTATCGTTGGTATTTTGTTTGTGGCGCTCATTGCGACACCGGTCGTGCTCAAGCGAATCGCTGTGGCAAGAGAGACTGCGGAGGCACACACCAACGCAGCTACGGCGCTGGCGCGTCACGGCTTTTATCTGCAGGAAGTTTCTCATGCAGCCGGCATCACTTTTGTTCATGAAGCTCCGCTGCTCGATCCAAAGCTGGAGCCCATCATGCCGGAGGTGGCTTCGATGGGCGCGTCCGTATCGATCGTAGATTTCGATCGCGACGGTTGGCCCGACATCTATGTAGTGAATAGCGCGATCGGGAGCAAGAACGCGTTATATCGCAACATGCACGACGGCACGTTCAAAGATGTCGCTCCTGCGCTTGGTATTGCCGACGTTAATCAATCTGGCACTGGGGTTTCAACCGGCGCGGTTTGGGGCGATTACGACAATGACGGTTACGAAGATCTTTTTCTGATCAAGTGGGGTCGCCCGGAGCTTTTTCACAACGACCAGGGGCGCGGCTTCACGCGCGTGAGTGAACAAGCCGGCATGCCTCTGTGGATCAATGCCGACACCGCAATCTGGTTCGACTACGATGGCGATGGTCTGCTTGATCTTTTCGTCGGCGGTTATTACGCGGAAGATATCGATTTGTGGCACGTTAAGACGACTCGCATCATGCCGGACAGTTTCGAGTATGCGAAAAATGGCGGACGGAAATATCTGTTCCACAATCTAGGGAACGGGAAATTCGAGGAAGTCAGCGAAAAGGTCGGCATCGATAGCCATCGATGGGCATTGGCAGCTTCGGCGGCGGATCTGCGCGGCACCGGGCATCCTGATTTGTTCGTCTCCAACGATTACGGAGTTTCCGAGCTTTACTTTAATGATGGAAAGAAATTTCACGAAGTCGGAAAAGAGACGGGCATTGGTTTTGCGCCGAAGAGTGGCATGAACGCAGCTTTCGGCGACATTCTCAACCAAGGGAAATATGCTGTCTACGTTTCGAATATTTCTGAAGATGGTGTACTCATCCAGGGCAACAATCTTTGGGTGCCGAAGCAAGGAACGACTGGCGACATGCTGCAATATGAAAATCTCGCCCGCGATTTCGGGGTCGAACTCGGCGGGTGGAGCTTTGGCGCACAATTCGGCGACCTGAACAACGACGGCACGCTCGATTTGTATCTGGCGAACGGATATATCTCGCTCGATCGTAATCGCAGCTACTGGTATGACTTTTCCAAGGTTGCCAGCGGCAACAGTACAATCATCGGCGATGCGGCCAACTGGCCCGCATTTCAAGGACGCAGCTTGTCGGGATATCAGAACAAGCGCGTGTGGCTGAATGACGGGGAAGGAAAATTTATCGACGTTGCACAGGCGGTCGGCGTTTCGGATACTTATGACGGACGCGCGGTGGCGATGGCCGATCTGTGGAATCGCGGCGTCCTCGATGTTGTCGTCGCCAATCAGAAGGGCCCGCTGCTCGTTTACAAGAACACGGTCGACCCGAACAATGATTGGATCGAGTTTGAGCTGGAAGGAACCGTGAGCAACCGCAGCGCGATTGGAGCACAGGTCACCTTATTCTGGAATGGACAGCAGCAAGTACAAAACGTTTCTGGCGGAACCGGCTTTGCCGCGGAAAATGATCGCCGATTGCATTTCGGTTTGGGGAAAAATTCGAAGATTGAGAAGGCGGTGATTCGCTGGCCTTCGGGGAAGATTCAGACCATCGATCAACCAGCAGTTCGCCAGATCCACAAGATAAAGGAGCCGGCATGAGCCAGGTCAGCCTACCGACGGCGATTCCGCCTGCGCCTGCTCCGAAGAAAATATCGCTCCTGAGTTTCGACAATCGTTACCTGGCGCCAGCGTTCATCACCTGCATCCTTCTCGTCGGCCACCTTACCTTCGGGATTCTGGAAAGCTATCAGAAAACTCTGCTGGCAATTGTTACGAGCATTGGGCTGGAACTCTTGCTCGGCCGCATCTTTTATCACAAATGGATGCATCCCGCGAGCGCGTATATCTCCGGCATAAGTGTCGGAATTCTTGTTCGCTCGCCTGCCTATTGGCCCTACGTACTGTGCGCGGCGATCTCGATCATGTCTAAATATGTGCTGCGCGTGAAAGGGCGACATATCTGGAATCCGTCGAACTTCGGTATTTCAGTTCTGTTATTTTTGGCGGCCGATACGGTTGCGAGTCTAAGCATTCAGTGGGGGAATTATCTGCTGCCCATGGTTGTCATTTGGGTGCTGGGTTCCGTGATCATTGCCCGGTTGCATCGCTTTCATATCACCGGCATCTATGTCGCATCATTCCTGGGGTTCGCATTTTTGCGCAGTTGGATGACGCATAGCCCGTGGCAATCGGAAGTCGCGCCCATCACCGGGCCGATGTATCAGTTATTTATCTTCTTTATGATCACCGATCCGAGGACCACGGTTCGCACCAAGCGAGGACAATGTATTGTTGTATTCCTGGTCGCGCTGTTAGAAATGGTGCTGCGTTTGAATCAGGTCGTTTACGCGCCATTTTATGCTTTGTTCATCGTCGGGCCGTCAGCCATGCTTTTCGAGATTTGGATGGATTCACGCCGCACGAACTTTCCCAAGGCGGTAGCGGCTTAGTGATCGCTTCTGTCAGCAGAATGGAAGCCTACCGAGCCTGGGCGTGCGGTTTGATCGCGGCTGCCGTATTCCTTTTCCCTGGATGTCAGAAAAGTTCCACAAGAGAATCTCCGACCCAGCCTACAAACCAGCCCAGCTCGCCGCAGGCCGCTCAACCATCTGCACCTGTAGTTTCGCCGCCTGCATCTTCGACGGAATCTTCTTCGGGCCCCTCAATTCGGCCTTCCGGTCCAATCGAATTTACTGACATAACGGCGCGAGCCGGAATTCATTTCAAACATAATGCCGGCCCATTCGGAAAGAAGTACTTGCCGGAAACCATGGGCAGCGGTATTTGCTTCATCGACTACGACAACGACGGCTGGCAGGACATCTTATTGATCAATTCGATGGACTGGCCGGGGCACAAATCAGAAAGTTCTTATCCTGCCCTTTACCACAACAATCACGACGGAACTTTCACAGACGTTACGAAGCAGGCGGGGCTAGCCGTCGAGATGTATGGTCTGGGCTGCGCGGTAGGCGATTTCGACAACGATGGATATGACGACATTTACGTCACGACCGTCGGCTCGAATCATCTTTTTCGAAATCTGCGCAACGGCAAGTTTGTGGATGTAACGGCGAAGGCGGGCGTAGCCGATCCGGGATTCTCCGCCAGCGCAGTCTGGTTCGATTACGACAACGACGGCAAACTTGATCTATTTGTCACGCATTACATTCAGTGGTCGATCGATACCGATCAATATTGCTCGCTCGACAACAAGAACAAATCCTACTGCACCCCGCAGCGATTTAAAGGGCAGAGTTCGACACTCTTTCACAATAAGGGCGATGGAACGTTTGAAAACGTGACGAAGCAGGCCGGCTTGTATGATCCAAGCAGCAAAGCGCTGGGAGTGGCGCTGCTCGACTACGACAACGACGGCTGGCTCGATCTCTTCGTTTCCAACGATACTGAACCCAACAAGCTCTACCACAATAATCACAACGGCACGTTTACGGACGTCGGCGTCGCCGCCGGATTGGCATACGGCGAGGCAGGCACGGCGCGCGCTGGCATGGGTACGGATGCCACCGACTACGACAATTCGGGGCAGCAAAGTCTCGTGCTCGGTAATTTCACAAACGAGAGCATGTCGCTCTACCACAACGAAGGCGGCGGGCTCTTTTCCGACGAGGCTCCGGCCACCGGTATTGCGCGGATGTCGAACAAGTCCCTCACGTTCAGCACGTTCTTTTTCGATTATGACCTCGACGGCCTGCCCGACATTCTTGCGGTCAACGGCCACGTCTCCGACGACATCAGCGTGGTGCAACCGAACGTCAGGTACGCTCAGCCACCTCACCTTTTCCGCAATCTCGGGAAGAAGAAATTTGAGGAAGTGACGGCGAGAGTTGGTACTGCACTTCTGAAACCGATTGTTGGCCGTGGCGCTGCCTACGCTGACATCGATCTCGACGGCGATCTCGATCTCGCCATCACCGCAAATAATGGCCCGGCACGCTTACTCCGCAACGATAATGGCAATCAGAACGACATGCTGCGCATCAAGACCGTTGGTACACGATCGAACCGCGATGGGATTGGAGCGAAAGTCACCGTCAAGAAGAGTGACGGGACGCGGCTTTTCGCCATGGTGAAATCAGGATCGAGCTATCTTTCGCAAAGTGAGCTGCCAGTGACTTTCGGTTTAGGCAAAGCGGAAGCCGAAAAAACGGTGAGCCTGGAAATTGTCTGGCCCAGCGGACACAAAGACTCAATCGCGAACGTGAAGCCGAATCAGTTCATCACTGTCCAGGAAGGTAAAGGCGTGGTTGCCGCAATCCCGCTTGAAATTCCTGGAGTTCCTCGGACTGGCCCTGCCGGAACGCCCAATCAGTAACCTCAATTAATCGCGCAGTCAGTAGCAAGGATTCGCCTTGCGCGTGAGAAGATGTCTGTCACCGGGTAGTTCTACCCACTGACAACCTTGCTCGAACGAAAGCTATGAGTCACCTGACGCCTCACGACGTGATGGTTGTGTTTCTTGCGCTGGCAGCGTTGCTGGCCAGCGCGAAGACCGCCGGCGAACTGGTCAAGAAACTCAATCAACCCTCCGTGCTCGGGGAAATCATCGCGGGTATTGTGCTTGGCCCTACAGTCCTAGGGCACTTCAAGCCGGCGGTTTATGCCCTGCTATTTCCACAAACTGGCCCGGTGGCTTTGGTGCTTGAGGGAGTCACCGCTATCAGCGTTGTTTTCTTCCTACTGACCGCAGGGATTGAGATCGATCTCGCCAGCATTTTCCGTCAGGGCAAGAGCGCGATTCTGGTCAGTTCGTTTGGCATGGTGATTCCTTTTGCGTTCGGCTTTCTTTCGGCAGCGGCATTTCCGCGTTTCATGGGTGCCGACGACAGCACTCAACCACTTGTTTTTTCTCTCTTCATTGGCACCGCTCTTTCGATTTCTGCACTGCCGGTAGTGGCACGAATTCTGATGGATCTGAATTTGCTCAGGACAGACATGGGCACCATCGTCATGTCCTCGGCAATGTTTGACGACCTCGCCGGATGGATTTTGTTCGGCCTCGTGCTGGGCATGATGAACCCGCAGGCGGACGCAGGCCACGGCATCCGCCACACCATTATTCTCGTGTTAAGTTTCGCCGTGTTGATGCTGACGGTGGGACGCTGGCTGATTCACAAGATTCTGCCCTTTATTCAGGCCCACACGACCTGGCCCGGAGGAGTGCTCGGGTTTATTTTTTCTTTGACTCTGGCAGCGGCTGCCTTCGCAGAATATGCCGGTATTCATGCCGTTTTTGGGGCATTCATCACGGGCGCCGCAGTGGGCGAATCGCCACATTTGCGTGAGCGCACGTCGGAACACATTCATCAGATCGTAACCAACGTATTTGCACCGCTATTTTTTGCCAGCATTGGGCTGCACACAAACTTTGTCACGAATTTTCATCTGGAAGTCACGGCCGTGATTCTTGCCGTGGCGTGCATCGGCAAAGTTCTTGGGGCGGGATGGGGTGCGCGCCTGGGCGGAATGGATATGCGTACCGCGATTGGAGTTGGCCTGGCAATGAATGCTCGCGGCGCCATGGAAATGATCCTCGGGCTTCTCGCGCTGCAAACAGGACTTATTCATGAACCCATGTTTGTGGCGCTTGTGGTGATGGCTCTGGTTACTTCGTTGATTTCTGCGCCAGCGATCCGGCTGACAATCAAAAGCAGAAAATCGGTGACCCTAAGGGAGGCCGTTTCCAGCGATCTATTTTTTGCGGCATTGAAGGGCGATACCAAGAATGCTGTGCTGCGGGAAATGTGCGAAAAAGCTGCTCCTCTAGTCGGCAACGCCCCCGAGCGTTTCTTTCGGATCATCAGTGAAAGTGAACGCGTGGCCAACAGCGGCTGGCGCTTTGGCGTTGCGGTGCCGTATGCCCGCGTGCCCGGCCTCCTGCGTCCGCTCGTAGTCGTTGGCAAAACGGAGAAGGGCATAGACTTCAGCTCTCGAGACGGGCGCCCTGCCCGGCTCATCGTTCTTATTCTGAGTCCCGATAATCAGTCGCAACAGGACTTGCTGGCTGAGGCTGGGCAACTCTTCAGCCGCAAAGAAATGGTCGATCGCGCTTTAGCGGCGAATAATTTTATTGAGCTTGTTGCCGCGCTCAATGCTCCGGTGAAGTAGCTCGATTCACGCCGTCGCGGCGACGCCTCGAAAACCATCCACATAGTGCTTTTCCATTATTGAGGACTACAAACTCGCGGTGGTATTTTGCCGCGATGTGTCGTTTGGGGCTAATCAAGACGCAAACCGGGGCGAGCCGGGGACTTGGGCCGTGCTAGTCCGCCTGCGCCCAGTCGCGTTCATTGCCGCTCTGCTTGTGGTGTGGCAAATCGCAGTGAGCCGTCTTCCCGATCAACTTCTACCCGGGCCAATTGGGGTGGCGCGGGGCATCGGCGAACTTTTGCGGCACGGACTGCTGGTGAAATATTCAGTGGCTTCGCTGTTTCGGGTGACGTGGGGATTTCTTTTAGCGGCGGTGACGGCGATTCCGCTGGGATTAACAATCGGCTGGTATCGCCGGGCGGAGCTTGCGGTGAATCCGATTGCGCAGATTCTTCGCCCGATCTCACCGCTGGCGTGGATTCCAATTGCGATACTTTTATTCGGAGTTGGGGATTTGGCGGCAATCTTTCTCATTTTCATGGGCTGCTTCTTTCCCCTGCTGCTCACGGCGATGAGCGCCGTGCACAATGTTCCGGCGGTGTATGTCAATGTCGGCCACAACTTTGGCTTGAGCACAAGGGAGTTTATTTGGCGGGTGTTGTATCCGGCAGTGGCGCCGCAATTGATTCTCGGTGCCCGAATCACGCTTGGGGTTGCGTGGCTGGTGGTGGTGGCAGCAGAAATGATTGCCGTAAATTCGGGCCTGGGATTTCTTATTATTGACGCGCGCAACGCGGGCAATCGCTACGATCTTGTGATTGCCGGCATGATCATGATTGGCGCAATCGGCCTGCTTCTGGATTTGGGAATGCGGTCGCTGGAGCATGTGAAATCGTTGCGCTGGGGCTATTCGGGAGACTAGGGCTTGGGGGAGCTGGGCTTGTCAACAAAAGCGGTTGCACCACTACCGGTGCGTAGCGGCGTAAAGTTGCACTTGGAACACGTTGGCGTTGTGTTCGAAGGCGATGGGAAACGTGTGCCTGTTCTCGAAGATATCAATCTTGATATTTCCGAAGGCGAATTCGTCTGTCTAGTCGGACCTTCCGGTTGCGGAAAATCAACGCTGCTCAATGTGATGGGAGGATTTCTCCCACCGACAAGCGGGACAACTACGATCGATGGGAAAGCGGTTCACGGACCCGACCCACGCCGGATTCTCGTTTTTCAGGAGCACGGCGTATTTCCCTGGCTCACGGTCGCGGAGAATATTGGCTTCGGATTATCGGGATTGCCGCGGGCGGAGCGCGAACAGCGCATTGCCCATTACGTGCAACTGGTGCGCCTGCAGGGCTTCGAGCAAAGTTACCCTTCCGATCTGTCAGGTGGAATGAAGCAGCGCCTGCAAGTGGCGCGCGCTTTGGCTGTAAACCCCGACATTCTTTATCTCGATGAGCCTTTCGGCGCACTGGACTCGATTACACGCCTGATCATGCGCGGAGAACTTCTTCGCATCTGGCAGAGCGAAAAGAGAACGATCGTTTTTGTAACTCACGACGTAGACGAAGCCGTACAACTCGCCGACCGGGTGGTTGTGCTGAGTTCGCGTCCGGCCAAAATTCAGGACATTCTGACCGTCGACATCCCGCATCCGAGAAACATCAGCGCTCCGCGCTATCTTGAACTTCGCGATGATCTTTTAAAGAAGATCGGCTTGGCTTACACGGCATGACCGCGCTCTCCAAACCGGCGCGCTGGGAGCAGTTCTTTTGGCCGTTGTTTGCGACGGGGCTGCTGCTGGCCGCATGGCATTATGGCGTGATCTGGTCGAAGACTCCTGTATTCCCTTCTCCACTCGCCGTGAAAAAAGGTATCGTCGAACTTCTCCATAAACATGTATTGTGGGCCTATATCGGCGATTCGTTGCGGAGAGTGGGAATCGGATATGGCATAGCGGTGATTGTTGGCGTGCCGCTGGGGTTGGCGCTGGGCTGGTATCCCGCCGCTCTTCAAGTCGTGAATCCGGTGATTCAAATACTGCGGCCCATCAGCCCAATTGCCTGGGTTCCGATTGCGATTGTCATGTTCGGCATTGGAGACAGTCCTGCGGTATTTCTGGTTTTTCTCAGCGCATTCTTCCCGATTGTGGTTGCCTGCGTGAGCGGCGTGTCGAATGTGCAGACTGTTTTTCGCCGCGTAGGGCGTAATTTCGGATTGTCGCCGCAACAACTTCTTACGCGAGTGGTCTTCCCAGCCGCGCTGCCGCAGATTCTCATCGGCTTGCGCATCGCGCTGGGTATTGCGTGGCTGGTGGTGGTCGCGGCAGAGATGATTGCCGTCGACTCCGGGCTTGGCTATCTCGTGATGGATTCGCGAAATTCCGGGAAACGCTACGATCTTGTTGTCGCGGCCATGCTGATGATTGGCGTGATCGGGCTGGCGTTGGATATCGGCATGCGCAGACTAGAAACGATGCGCTCCGTGCGTTGGGGATACCGGGCATGAGTCTCAAAAGCAAAGTTCTATTATTCGCGGTGGGATGGCTTGCACTCATTTCAGGCCTGCACGCTTATCTGAATGTAAATTGGGCGGCTGTTCTGAACGACTATGAGCCGATGGCAAAGAGGAAGATTATCGTCGCGTATCTTCCTGTCACCTGCCAGCTTACGTGTCCGGTGACCGACTACATTTCCAAATACTCCGAGTCGGGTGAGATGTACCTGCCCAGAATGTTTCAAGGATTTCCAGAGATCAAAGAAGCTCTGATTTCAAATCGCGTGCAGGCGGCATTCGTCGTTGCGCCTCTCGCACTCGCGTTGAAGGCGCAAGGTGTGCCCATCAAAATTGTTTACCTCGGGCACCGTTACGGCAGCGCAGTCGTAGTCCGCAAAGACGGGCCGATCAAGACATTTGCCGACATGCGCGGGCACACCATCGCTATTCCGAGCCGCTTCTCGGACGAACGTCTGCTGATTTTCCGCGCGATGAAGGTGTGGGGAATCAAGCCGAGCGAAATCAAGATGCTGGAAATGGCGCCGCCGGATGTTTCGAGCGCGCTGGCAGCTCACGCCATCGATGCTTTTGTGATGGGCGAGCCGTTTCCTTCTCAGGCTGAGATGGCGGGGTTTGGGAGGGTCCTGTTTCAGGCGCGTGAATACTGGCCCGATTACATGTCTTGCATTCTTGTGGTACGTCAGGACCTGATCGATACGCGGCCCGAGGTAGTTCAAACGCTGGTCGATGGTATCGCGCGGTCCGGACTGTGGCTTGATACCAGCAAGCCTCACCGGGAAGACGCTTCCGACTTTGTCGGGCGTTTTTATTACAACCAGCGCCCAGCGCTGCTGCGCTGGGCGCTCACGAAACCGATGGACCGCGTTACCTACAGTCCGCTTGCACCTCGCAAGGATGACTTCGATATGGTGCGCGATCTGATGATGGAAACAGGAGTTTTAAACAAGAAACTGGAGTTCAGCGAGTACACCGATACCCGCTTTTCCGACAAAGCGAGTATTCAAACTCCATGGAGATATGAACCGGGGACTGCGAACGCGCAGTAAGGGGAGAGAGAGGAATATGTTTCGGCGAAGATTTCTTCAACTCATGACCGTGGCAACGGCGGGTAGCCTTGCCCCGCTGAAAGGTCTGGCAAGCACGGCAGGTAAAGTCACGACGTATCGCGTGAAGGGATTCAGCTGCATCACTTGCGCTACGGGCCTCGACACGATGCTGGGCCAGCAAAAAGGGGTAGTCTCCAGCAAATCCACCTACCCTGAGGGGATCGTGACCGTGACGCTTGATCCCAACCAGATCGGTGAGAAAGAGATTGTTGCTTTTATCGAAGATCTAGGCTTCACCGTGGAAACGGGGAGCAATACGCCGCAGCCAAGTAATCCACAGGCTCGGGCGCATAAATAATCTCATGAACAACGAAAACGACTACGCTCAGTTCGCTGTAAGATTGTCCGCCGCTCTGAACCTCTCCCAACCGCCGGTTGCGATTTGCTT
>Ga0209006_10000836_pt1 | contig 28381 bp, 21 predicted proteins | sample JacPin_JW_Ref_O2_FD_188567 | JGI IMG/M metagenome (GOLD analysis project Ga0209006, IMG submission 188567) | Forest soil microbial communities from Algoma, Ontario, Canada - Jack Pine, Ontario site 1_JW_Ref_O2 (SPAdes) (version 2) | ecosystem: Environmental > Terrestrial > Soil > Boreal...
GATCTGTGTTTCCCAGCATTGCTTTTTGAAAGCGCTCTTGCTGATGTGGTCGTCGCCGGCCGCGCTTGAAAAGGTGAAGTCATCGGCGAGCAGGCTATCGAGTGGGCCCCAGTCTTTCTGCCCCCAGCCTGCATACCACTTCCGGACGACCTCCTCTGTCGTCAAGTTTTGCCCTCCTGATGCACTGGCACTTGCGGGTCCCGCCAGGCTCACGGCTCCAACCAGCGCGCAGGCTCCCGTTGCGAGTAGATTCCTTCGCGACACTGCGATCCTTGTCATTGTTCGGTCTCCTTTTTGGGATGTAGTTTGAAGCGCTTGCTCTGTCGCGATGCTTAGCGGTCCAGCGTACGGACCGGTTGGTATGTGACAGTTCTGCCGTGCTCCTTGAGACACCGATGCAATTAGCCTCGCTTGCGGTTGCCCGGCTTGCGGAGAGACCTCAGCCAGCCCACGATATTCTTGATCCCCGCCTTTATCACTTTCGGATCCTGCGCATTCTTCGCCAGCGAGCCATAGCCTTCGACCATGGCAATCAGCAGGCCGGCGGCGTCAGTGGGCTCCACGTCGCGGCGAACGCTTCCGTGGATCTGGCCCTTTCGCAGAACGGACGCGGTGGCCTCGCGCCAGGCATCGAAGATCATTTCCAGCCGCTTCCGGAATCCCGCGTCCAGAGGAGACATTTCCTGCGCCAGATTGTTCAGTTGACAGCCGCCGCATACATCCTCGGGCCGAACGGATAGACATTGAACCATGCCGATCAGAGTGTCGATAGGATCCTTGACGCTCTCTAAAGGCCGCACCCATGTGCCGCGAACGTCGGGGGAGATGACCTCTTCGACAACGGCATATCCCAACGCTTCCTTGTTCTTGAAGTGGTAGTACAGCGCTCCCTTGGTGACGCCAGCGGAGGCTAGAATTGTGTCCAAGCTGGCACTCTGGAAACCCGATCTGTAGATCTCGCGAGAGGCGGCCTGCAGCAAGCGCTCCCGCGTGCGCTCGGGATCGCGCAGCCTGGTCGCTGCTCTACGTTTCGGATTTTTGCGTGCCGCCAACATACCAGCCAGCATGTATGGTAACCGCCAGAGCGTCAAGAAAGATCTAGCACGCGCTCAACGACATGAAAATCTATCGTGCATTCCGCCGCTCGTATTGAATTGCTCAGGCAGGCCTTGGTGATCATTACTCGTAGAGTTGGCCCGCCCGATTGTAAGATTAACTTCTTCTCGTGATTATCTAACATACGGACCGGTATGTATGTTCATCGGCTGAAAGTCAAGCACAATCGAGCGGCCTGACTTTTGACTGCTGATGTTCTGGAATTTCATAACATCTCGTCCGTACGTATGGAAAGTTGGAGAAACCGTCCCTCTAGTCGTTTGGCGATCATCCTAGGATTTTGTTAGTCCGCCACTCGTTCTCGAATCCTGAAGTGCTGGGCCTGTTGTGTCGCGTAATCGTTGTGAACGTGGAGCACCGCCTGCACTTCACTCTTCAGCAGTATGAATTTGTGAAGGTGTGAGCGAATTCCGCTCTCAATTGCACACGAACTGTCAGGGCGCCGCGTGGTACCTGACATAAGTCGCCAGCCATCTCAGCACGGAGACTTTGCTCGGCCCAAAAAGGAGAAGATATGAGCGCACTAAGACGTTTGCGGAATTTCTGGATACCGGGAGTTGCGACGATTGTTCTGGGTAGCTTCAGCACTGCGTTCGCTCAACAGAACTACAAAATTACCGATTTGGGCATTAACAACAGCAAAGACAACTTCAGCATGGCCATGGGCCTCAATAATCAGGGCTGGGCGGAGAACATGGATGGGACCGTGAACCCTCCTGAGAATAGTTTGTTTACGTCAGTTGCAAGGGGCCGCGCGGTGATAAGCATTTACGGATTCAACATTGACCTGGGCACGCTTGGAAAACCCGACGCCAATAGTTGGATTAACTGGGGCGGGATCAACGACAGCGGGGAGGCCGTTGGCCAGTCCGAAACAGCTGCTCCAGACCCGAACAGCGAAGACATTTGCGGCTTCGGCACACACCTTACGTGCGTTCCGTTTCTTTGGCGAGACGGCCACATGAGCGCTCTTCCGACGCTCGGCGGAAATAATGGGCAGGCCAGCGCCATCAATAACCGCGGAGAAGCCGTCGGATTCGCCGAAGACGGCGCCTTGGACTCCACATGCCCAGCCGGCACAACCAACAATCGGATTGCGCTGTCAGCGTTGTGGGAAAACGGCAAAGCCCAAGTCCTCCCTCTGGTGGGTAACGATGTAGACGGTTTCGCATTCGGGATTAACGATCAAGGCCAAGCCGTAGGCTACTCGGGAAACTGCACCACAGCAACGCACGCCGTGATGTGGAAAGACAAGACTGCTTTTGTGCTTCAGGATCTCGGAGGTACAGGTTCCAACTTCGCCTACGTCATTAACAACCGCAGCCAAATCGCTGGGCAAATCGGCACTGCTGACGGCACAACTTTCCATGCCGGGGCTTGGCTGAACGGTGCCGACGGCGCAGTCACAGATCTTGGCGTTCTGCCGGGAGATTTTGCCGCCTTTGCCACCGGCATCAACATCCGAGGCCAAGTGGTGGGGAACAACTTTGACGCCAATTTCAACTGGTCTCACGGCTTCATCTGGCAGGATGGCGTGATGACCGACCTTAACACGCTAATTGCCGCGGATTCCAACCTCTTCATAATCTCGGCTAGCAATATCAATGAGCGCGGACAAATATCGGGTATGGCAACGGTGCAAACCGGGCCCCATGCGGGCGACATTCACGCCTATCTTTTGACTCCGATAGACGGACGCATCGGCACCTCGATGGCAGATTTCGCACGTACACACCCGCAATCCCTTTTGCCCGCGAATGCTTGCAACCACTCTTTGCAGAGATTGGGACCCGGGCGACTGCAGCGTTAACGGGGATTTTCGGAGCTACCGCACCTCGCACTCCAGCCATAAGCTGCGCGACGGCGCACGGCGGGAGGTTGTGCGGGACATTCTGGGTCACGCAGATACCCGCGTGACCCAGAATGCTTACATCAGGCGTTGGTGGGACGAGCGAGTGGATGCGGTCACCCAAGCCGTCGAAGCCGTAACCAATGGCGGGAGGCCGAGCCTTCCACAGCACCCGAACGATTGCGCCAAGAACTTCCGCGCGCCGCATACTCTCGCTCAAGCGACGGCTCAACTGCGTCCTGCCTCTACGTGCTGGCGATTGCGATGATTACGCCGCCCGTGACGATGAACAGTCCGCCGACAAGGACTGCCAGAGATGGAATCTGCTTGAATGCCAGCCAAGAGATGGCTTGAGCGGTGAGAAAGAAAAACACCACGTAGAGGCCGAGCAGTTTGCCGAAGTCCCAGGGCGGCGAGTTGACAGTCCATCCGTGGGCGAACAAGACGACCGCCGCGACGGCAAACAGCGACGCCTTTTGCCAGGGCAGAGTTTTGTGAAGTCCTGCGCGGACAAATGCGTCCCCGCCAGCCTCGAGCAGCGCGGCCAGGAACAGAACGGCGATCGTTGTGCTGCGTGACGTGGTTGCCCTCACGAAACGATTCACGAATCATTTTCACGAATCATTTTTACGAATCAACGGCTGTGGTATCTCACACGCTGACGTGGAAGACAATATCCTGGTCCGTAGATCCACGAATAGCGCCGCAGGAGGGCACTCTTGGCCGCGCGCTTCGAATTTGCGCCTAAAAACTCCTGCTGCTACTGTTGCTCATGTGACTCTCGCGGCGCAATCTTCTTCCACTGACGCTCCGGCGCGCTCTCGCTCCACGTTGCGCCACAATTATTTATCATTTACAGAGGATACGGCTCTCACTCTTGGCGTGATGGCGCCGACCGGCACTTGCGGCATCGTTCTGCCGCTGCTCATCGCCAAGGGCGGCAACGCCACATGGCTCATTTTCCTGTTCACGCTCGTCGCTTTTTCGCTGATCACCTACAGCGTGCATCGCTTCTCCGCGCAGTGCGCTTCCGCAGGATCACTGGCAGACTTTGCCTCTGCCGGCCTCGGCCGCGGGGCCTGCATGGTAACCGGATGGGCTTACGTCGCAGCGATGGCGTTCGGCGCGGCCGGCACCGCGCCTTCTTCCGCTTACTACGCCGATCTTTTCTTCCGGCAGATTACCGGCGCGCCCGCATCTTTTCTGCGCGCTGCGGCCATCACCGCGATCGTGGTGATTGCCGCATGGATCATCGCGCATCGCGACATCAAGCTCTCCACCGAAGTGATGCTCGCAATCGAACTTAGCTCGCTCGCGGTCATCATCGTCATCATCGCTCTGGCCATGCGCCACAATTCCACATGGCTTGATCGCCCGCAGCTGCACTTGGACGGCGCAAAATTATCGGGCTTTCAATTCGCCATGGTTTTCGGCTTCATGACCGTCGCCGGCTTCGAAAGCGTCACCACTCTCGGCGAAGAGGCGTCGCACGCGCGCCGCACCATTCCGCGGGTGATCGTGAGCTGCTTGATTCCCGTGGGCATTCTCTATCTTGTAATGATTTATTGCCTCACCGCGCTGGCGCGCAAAAATGGCCTGGCGCTCGATCAGCTGAACGCTCCCTTTGATGCCATCGCGCGCTCCATGAATCTCGCGAGCTTCGGCTATGTCAGTTCTGTCGGGATCGCGCTCAGTTATTTTGCCTGCACGCTGGGCTCGCTGAACGCCGGCGCGCGTGTGCTTTATTACCTCGCGCAAAATCGCATGTTTGCGCCTAGCTTTGGCTCGGCGCATCCCGTCAACAAAACGCCTCATCGCGCCATCGCACTAATCTCGCTCATTGCGATCGCGTGTCCCGCTGCGTTGCTCCTCTCAAAAGTTCTGCTTCCTGATTGCATCAATTATTTGACGCAACTCGCATCCTACGGCTTCATCGGCTCTTATTTCCTGGTGTGCCTCGCCATGCCGTTCTTTCTGCTGCGCCGCAAAATTCTTCGCCGCCGGGATGTGGCCGTCAGCGCCGCCGCGCTGATGATCCTTGCCGCAGTCCTTGCGCTAAGCGTTTTCCCAGTCCCCGCCGCGCCGTGGCGTTACTTGCCGTATCTGTTCTTGGGGGCAGTGCTCATCGGCATCGCCGTTTCCGTTCGGTACGCGCGCAGCAGCGATTCCAATCCTGTACCAGACGCGTCCGATACCCGGATCTAGCGGCGCGATGCGGATGAAGCACCTCTCTTTATTGTTCGGATAGGCTTCCGCTTATTCGCGCGCAACGCCGCGCGCGCCGATCGCACCTCGAAGCGCACTCCTTCGGCATCTTGCAAATAGGCCACGATCTCAAACAGGTTGCGAGCTTGAGGATTGCCGCTAGGGCCGAGCATCCGCATCAAACTCTTCGCCGACCGATGCGTCACATTGCTAAGTTCAGTAAAACCGACGGTCGCATTGATGAAATCGCGCAGGATGATCTTGCCAGTCTCCACGTCACCGGAAAGAAAGTTGTCGATTCCTTCTCGCAGCAACGCCTTGCGAAAACCGGAATCGCGCTTGGCGCGCGCCCGGATTGTTTCTTTGAAATCTCGTGACAAAGCCATATGACTCATCCTCCTGCGCTTTTTCGCTGTTTGTAGTCTTGCCACCGGGCCACCGCCGTCTGGATGTCATGTTCTTGGCGTTTTTTCGTTCCGCCGCCAACCAGAATCACCATTCGGTCGCCGTCTTTGCCGAAGCAAATTCTATAGCCAGGCCCAAAATTAATCCGGTATTCATAAACTCCGGCTCCCACGCCCTTGGCGTTGGACAAATTGCCTTGTTGCATCCGCGCCAGGGCGGCCGCCACCTTCACCGCTGCTTCTTTGTTCAATCGCTCGAACCAGACGGCATACGGACTGCGCCCGTCCGCCTCCGAGTATTCGCGCAGTTCGAGCATGCCTGATGGTAACACATACGGTACCAATGCGCGTCGCGGAAAATGCTGGCCCTTGAGACTCTTTGCCTCAAACAGCTTCTGGCGTCGTGCCGCTCGCCGCTCCTTTCCCCTTGCTTACCGAGGGCAACAGATGTATCCTTCGCTCGGTTACCGAGACAAGCACATGAGCAAGCCCTCCGACTTGGTGCAAGGCACGCTGGACCTGCTGCTTCTGAAAATCCTCGCGCTGCAGCCGCTCAACGGATTTGCCATCAGCCTGCGCCTGAAGCAGGTCTCCGGCGACGTGTTGCAGGTCAGCGACGGCTCGCTCTATCCCGCATTGCACAAGCTGGAGCAAGAAGGCTGGATTACCGCCGAGTGGAAAACCACCGAGAACAACCGGCGCGCAAAATTTTATTCGCTCACCCGCCCCGGCCGTAAACATCTGGAAAAGGAAGCAGACAACTGGGGCCGGCTGGCGACTGCAATCTCGCACGTGGTAAAGCTGAAGGAGACCTGATCCACGCCAGGAGGCCGCGCGCACGAAGCGCCCGGGAAAACAAAAGATGCGACCGGAACGCTGGATTTACAAGCTGCCGCTGCGCATACGCTCAATCTTTCACCGCCAGAAAGCGGACCAGGAGCTCGACGATGAACTCCGCGATCACGTCGAACTAAAAACCCAGCAATATATCTCCCAGGGCATGACCCTGCAAGAAGCGCGACGCGCGGCCGTGCTCGAAATGGGCGGCCTGGAAAAACGCAAAGAAGAATGCCGCGACGCGCGCGGCATCCACTTCCTTGAAACTTTCGCCCAGGATCTTCGCTACGGTTTGCGCATGCTGCGAAAATCTCCCGGCTTTGCGGCGATCGCCATCGTCACGCTCGCTCTTGGCATCGGGGCGAACACCGCGATCTTCAGCTATGTAAATGCGTGGCTCATCAAGCCTTTGCCCTTTCCCCAAGCTGACCGGCTGATGGTTTTGCTTTCGCACGACACGAAAAAAGGCTGGACCAGCGACGGCGTCACCTCCAGCGCTGATTACCTCGACTACGAGAAACAGAACGCTTCGTTCGAGCAACTCGTTCCGTGGACGAGTTGGTATTTCAATCTTACCGGCGACGGGCCGCCAGATCGAATCCTCGGCGGCCTGGTTGGATGGAATTTCTTTCAGACGCTCGGCGCACAGCCGCTACTCGGCCGCACGTTCCTGCCGCAGGAATCTCAGCCCGCTTCCAGCCACGTGGTGATCATCAGCCGCGGCCTGTGGGAAAGCCGTTTTGCCGCTGATCCGCGCATCATCGGGCGCACGGTCACGGTGCAGGGTGAAACCTACACGATCGTCGGCGTCATGCCCGCCAGTTTCCAATTCTCGCTCATGGGCATCTCTAACATATGGGCGCCGCTCGCCCTGGACGATAAAGCGCGCAACGACCGCGTCAATTCATGGTTTGAAGCGATCGGCCGTCTCAAGCCCGGAGTCACGCAGCAACAAGCAGGCGCGGACCTGGCAGCGATCGCCGCGCGCCTCGAAAAGCTCTACCCACAAACCAACACCAATGAAACCACGCTGGTCAGCTCGATGCTTTTTGAAATCGGCAAGAACGAAGGCGTGCAGCAGGTCATGATTTCCTTCTACCTCGTCGGCTTGGTGCTGCTGATCGCCTGCGCCAACGTTGCCAACTTGATGCTGGCTCGCGCCAGCAGCCGAGCGAAGGAATTCGCAGTGCGCGGAGCACTAGGCGCCGGGCGTCTCAGGCTTGCGCGGCAACTGCTCACCGAATCGTTGCTGCTGTTTACGTTCGGCGGCGCGGCAGGGGCGCTCTTTGGTATTTGGGGCGTTCACTGGATCGAGAACGCCATTCCCGATCGCATTCGCGGCTACATCGTCAATTACGGACGCGGAACCCTTGATGTAAAAACCTTCGCCTACACATTCGGCATCGCGATCCTCTGCGGCGTCACCTTCGGACTCGCGCCTGCCTTCGGAAGTTCCGGCCTCGACGTAATTCATTCGCTCAAGGAATCGGCCGGGCAAATCTCCGGCAGCCGCGTGGCGCGCCGTTTGCGCAACGTGTTCGTCGCCGGTGAAATTGCGCTCGCCGTGGTCGTGCTGATCTGCAGCGTGCTGCTCGTACAAGATTTCGCGCACATGGTTTACGGCGACATCGGATTCGAGTCGCGCAATCTGATGGTCACGCAACTGGTGCTCCCGTCCGCAAAATACCAGACCGACGCGCAGATTCGCGGCTTCTACGATCCAGTCCTGGCTCGCGTACGCACTCTTCCCGAAGTCGAATCGGCCGACGCCGGCCAGTACACGCCTTTCAGCGATTCGAACCAGGTAAAACTGATCCACGTCGCCGGTCGTCCGCCCGCCGGACCCGGCGAAGAGATTGCCGCGGAATATTCCGCGATCACTCCCGGGTATTTCCACACCATGCAGATGATGCTGCTGCGCGGCCGCGCGCTGGAACCCGGCGACGGTCCGGATTCCCGCAAAGTCGTCGTCATCAACGAAACGCTGATGCGCCAGCAATTCGCGGCACAGGATCCGATCGGGCAACAGCTGGAGGTCGGCGACAACCACGACATCTGCACCATCGTCGGCGTCGTGCGCGACACCAAAATATTTAATCTGACGGACCGGCCAATGCGTCAGATTTACGTACCGACGGCGCAATTCCCCAGCGCGCAGATGTCCATCGTCACGCGCACTGCGCGCGCCAGCACGGAAGCAGCCTCCGCAATTCGCACGGCGGTCTGGTCCGTGGATGCCGACCAGCCCGTTTCCACGGTTCGCACCATGGACGATCTGATCACCGAACGCAATACACCCAACCGCATTCTCGCTCAGTTGCTCACTTTCTTCGGAGTTCTCGCGCTGCTTCTCGGGGCGATCGGAATTTACGGAGTCACCGCGCAATCGGTGCAACAGCGCGTACACGAAATCGGCATTCGCATGGCCCTCGGTGCAAGTTCCTCCGATGTCACGCGCATGATTCTCGGGCAAGGATTGAGGCTCGCGTTAACAGGCATCGTCTGCGGTCTGCTTGTTGCCGGCGCAGTCAGTCGCGGCATGGCCGCAATCCTCAGCACCGTGAAATCGAGTGACCCGGTAACGTATGTAGCCGTCGCGGCATTCTTCGCGCTGGTGGCCATAGCTGCGTGCTACATCCCCGCGCGCCGCGGCTCTCGCGTGGATCCAATCGTCGCGCTGCGCTGCGATTAAGCAGTTCAAGCGCATGAAGTTTTTGGGTTACCGAGCGCGACTAGCGCCCGGAAGAAAAAAACGATGCGACCGGAACGCTGGATTCACACACTGCCGCTGCGCCTGCGCTCGCTCTTCCACCGCCAGAAAGCGGACGAGGAGCTCGACGAAGAACTCCGCGATCACCTGGACCAGAAAGCACAGCAATTCATCGCTCAGGGTATGTCCGTGCAACAAGCCCACCGCGCCGCCGTGCTCGAAATGGGCGGCCTCGAAAAACGCAAAGAAGAATGCCGCGACGCGCGCCAAGTGAATCGGCTGGAAAACTTCGTTCGCGATATTCGCTTCGGTCTCCGCATGCTATGCAAATCCCCGGGCGCAACCGCCGTAGTCGTGATCGCCCTCGCGCTCGGCGTGGGCGCGAATACCGCCATCTTCAGCGTCGTGAATGGATTCCTGCTGCGCCCCTTGCCGGTCCCTTCGCCCGAACAAATCACGGTGCTCGCGATTCAGCAGAAAGACGCGCCAGTCGGCTCCTCGGGATTTTCCTATCCCGAATTCGTTGACTTCCGCGAGCAAGCCCACAAGGTTGCCGACATATTCGGAATCGTTCTCGGCACAGTACAGTTCACGGCGAACGATCAGTCGGAGGAATGTTCCGCAAACTACGTTTCCGGGAATTATTTCACGGCGCTAGGTCTACAACCCGCCGCTGGCCGCCTCTACCTCGCCAGCGAAGCCGAAACACCGGGTGAGCCGCTCCTGGTGGTTCTCGGCTACGGCTACTGGCAGAAAAGATTCCATGGCGATCCGCGCGCGATCGGCAAACAAATCCTCGTCAACGGGAAATCCGCCACTGTCATCGGCGTTGTGCCGCGCCAATTTCAGGGCATGCATTCCATCTTCGAGACGCACGTCTATCTCCCGATGAGCGCGATGATTCAGGAGGAATCCGCAAGCCTGTTTTGGGAAAACCGCGATCGCCGCGGAATCCTGGCCTTCGGCCGCCTAAAGGCCGGCACCAGCCTTCGCGAAGCGCAGAGTTCACTCGACGTAATTACCGCGCGCCTCGCCCTCCAGTATCCCGCGACGGACAAATGGTTCAGCGTGCGCGCCATTCCGGAAAAATCGGCGCGCCCCATTCCTTACGCGAACAATTTCTTTGTCGCGGTTTCCGGCCTGTTCGTGGTTCTCGCCGCGTTCGTCTTGTTGCTGGCTTGCATGAACGTGGAAAACATTCTGCTCGCGCGAGGATCGGCTCGCCAGCGCGAAATGGCCATTCGCGCAGCACTGGGCGCTGGACGCGCGCGGCTCATCCGCCAGATGCTCACCGAAAGTGTGCTGCTCGCAATTCTCGGCGGCGTCGCCGGCATGCTCCTCGGAATGTGGGCCAGTCGCCTCGCCAGCTCGATTGATTTGCGAAACATTCCACTCCACGTGAACGCTTCATTCGATTGGCGCGTGTTCGCTTTCGCCGCTACTTCCGCGCTCCTCACAGGTTTAGTGGTCGGTCTGCTGCCGGCTCTGCGCGCTTCCTCTGCGGACGTCAATTCCGTACTGCACGAAGGCGGCCAGCGGGATTCTTTCGGCATCCATCATGCCGGCTTTCGCAATTTCCTTGTCGTTGCGCAAGTGGCGGGCTCATTTACTCTGCTAGTCGTTGCCGGACTTTTTGTCCGCAGCTTGCAAAAAGTTCAGGCCTTCGATCTCGGCTTCGACTCGAGTCATCTGCTCAACGTAACGATGGACCCGCACCAGGCCGGCTACGACGAGCCGCGCGCCACCGCTTTCTATCGCGAGCTCGAGTCCCGCGTGCGCGCTCTCCCCGGCGTGCAATCCGTGAGCCTGGCTTCCTACGTGCCGATGGGCGGCTTCCCCAATAGCAGGCCAGTTTCGCTGGAGGGCCGTCCGACGCCTCCCGGGCGTCAAGCTCCCAGCGTACTCTCGAACTCGGTCGATCCGCATTACTTCGAGACCTTGCGCATCACGCTTCTCCGCGGCCGCATTTTCACGGATTCGGACAACGAAACAGCGCCGCGCATCGTCATCATCAATCAAACGATGGCCGCGCGCTTCTGGCCGCGCGAAGACGCCATCGGAAAACGCTTCAGCGTGGATGGTGACCCGGGTCCTTTCATGGAAGTCGTCGGCGTCACCGCCAACGGCAAATACAAAACCGTTGGCGAAGACGCTGCGCCTTTCTTCTACGTTCCGCTAGCGCAGAATTTCGCATCGAAACTCACTCTGCAAGTTCGCACGCTCGGCCCGCCAGAGTCGCTCTCCGGGCCGATCAAAGAACAAATCACGCGACTGGCGCCTGAACTCGCGATTGTGGATATCGCGACGATGGACCAATTGCTCGCAGGCGCCTTCGGATTCTTCGCGTTCCGCCTCGCCGCCACTCTCGCTGCCACGCTTGGCGTCATCGGCCTAATTCTCGCGGTCGTCGGCGTTTACGGGGTCGTGTCGTTCGCCGCGAGCCAGCGCACCCGCGAGATGGGCATCCGCATGGCCCTGGGCGCAAGCTCGCGGGATATCCTTAATCTCGTTTGGCTGCAAGGAGTGCGACTCGTAATCGCCGGAGTTGCCATTGGTACAGTCGGAGCGTGGGCGCTCACCCGCGCGATGACGCACTTGCTCGCCGAAATCAGCGCCAGCGATCCCGTAACCTACGTCACAGTTGCGATCATTCTCGCAGCCGTCGCGCTACTTGCGTGCTACATCCCGGCGCGCCGCGCCATGCGTGTGGACCCCATGATCGCGCTGCGTTACGAGTGAACGCGCACACCCGCGTTACGCTCACGCGCTGGGCTAAGAAAATCCGGAAGCGTCCGCATCGACTCGGCCTCACACCTGCCGGCCCGGCGATGCTAACTTGACCGCACAAAAAAAAATGAGCGGCTCGTGGTCTTTCCACGAGCCGCTCATGGGGGTGGGTGAATTAGTCCCGCGAGACCTTTACATTCTAGCGGGGGTGCAGCTTATTTTGGCTTCTCCTCGGCTGGACGCGCTGCCTGGGCCTTCGGCGCGGCTTCCTGCTTCGGCGCAGCCTGGCGTTGTTGCGGCGCGGCCTGGCGCTGTTGTGGCGCCGCCTGACGTTGTTGCGGCGGAGCTTGTTTCGGCGCACTCTCCGTGCGCGCAGGAGCGGGCTGACGCTCTGGCCTTGCAGCCGGAGCTGGTTTCGAAACCGGTGTGGGTTTGGACTCTGTGCGAGGCGTTGCGGTTCGCGCGGCTGGCTGTGAGGGACGTGCCGCGTTGCGCGTCGATGGAGTCGCATCCACACGTTCCGGCTTGGCCGCCGGTTTTGCAGCTGCGCGGTTTTCCGCAGCCTTGTTTTCGTTGGATCGAGCCGCTGCGGCGTTGTTTTCTTTCGACTTGTTCGCCGTCGCACGATTCGCAGCTGCCTTGTTCTCCGTGGCTTTGTTCTCGGCAGCTTTATTTTCAGCAGCCTTGTTCTCAGCAGCTCTGTTCTCGGTTGCCTTCGATTCCGCTGCCTTATTCGCGGTCGCCTTACTCTCGGCCGTTCGATTCTCGGTAGCTCTATTCTCAGCGGCCTTGTTCTCGGTCGCCTTCGTCTCAGCTGCCTTGTTCGCTTCAGCCTTATTCGCGGTCGCCTTGCTCTCGGCCGTTCGATTCTCGGTAGCTCTATTCTCAGCGGCCTTATTCTCGGTCGCCTTCGTCTCGCTCGCTCGGTTCGCCGCCGGAGCACCGCGTGCCGCTACTACGCCCCTGCCGGAAAATTCTCCCGGCTTGGATGTTGCCGCGACTGCCGGACGCCCGTGATTCACCGACGCCAGCATTTCATGGTTCCCGCCCGCCGCTCGTTGTTGGCTTGATTGTGCCGAGGTGGGGTCGGTATGTCGCGCGTGAGAATAGGTTTCTTCCGCGGCAGTTGGTCGTCTCGTGATTCCGCCGGATCCACCGTTATAACTAACGTGGCTTTCCCTGTTGACGCTCACTCGTTTGTCATAAGTGTTGCGGAAGTGCTCGCCGCCGAAATTATTCACAGACGAGTTGTAGCTGAAGCGATTGTTGCGCCAGTAGCCGCCTTCGTACCCGGAGCCACCGTAGCCGTATCCATAATTCACGCCGCCGTAAAAACCGACCTCGTTGCCCCAGTACCCGCCATTCCAGGCGTACGCGCCATCGTTCCAGCCCCAATAGCCAGGAGTCCAGAGCAGGCCCTCGCTGGGTGGCTCAACCCATGTGCCCGGCACCCAGAAGTAGCCCTCGTCGCCATAGGCCCAGTAGCCCGGCGTCCAGAGATAGCCCTCCTGCGGGCAGATCGGTTGCGTGTAAACGACCAGTTCCGGCGGCGCGATCGTAATGGAGGCGCTGAACTGCGCGCGGGACGTCACTGGCACCGCCAAAATTACAAGTGCGAGTAAAAAATATCGAATCGAGCGGATAGTACGCATTGTTCATAACCTTTCCTGATCATCCTTCGTTTGCCCGGTCTGGCTTGGTTGCTGCGGGTTGCGCGGATGGAGGGACTGCTTGACTTGCAAATAATGCCCCAGGCGGATTTTGAAATCTGTTCAATATGAGTCACTTTGCGCACAACCCGAAAACGTTCCTGCGGGTGGAAACACTGAAAAGGGTCTCCGCAAGGTGTCAAAGCGGAACAGGCTCGAGCTGGGCCGCCCGGCCTTTGATTCACAGGGTTCCTCTACTTCAACAATAATTGAGTCGACACGGCAGAATATTGTAAGCTCTCGCCATGGTGATCAGCGAAAGGCTCAAACGGCTTCGCGAAGCGCAAAACCTCTCGCAAGGCGACATCCAGGAACGCACCGGCCTGTTTCGTTGTTACCTTTCGCGCCTGGAAAATGGGCGCACCGTTCCTTCCATCGAGACGCTGGAAAAACTAGCGCGCGCCCTGGAAGTCCCACTCCACCAGCTTTTCACCGACGATGAAGCCCCCGTCAAGAAACTGCATGTCCCCAAAGAGCAACCCGGCTCCATCTGGGGCCTCGACAAAAAAACCACGCGCCAGCTGCGCCTCTTCGCCAAACAATTTGCCCGCATGGACGGCAAACAGCGCTGGCTAATCCTCCGCGCCGCCGCCAAAATCAACAAGGAAGGCCATCTCTAACGAGGATTTTTGCCGCGCCGCAGGTACCTCGAGTTCACGATGCAAGCCGGAAGGCACATTGCGGATCTGAATCGTGACGGCCATGCGATCAGCATGCTTGCGTGTGCAGCGCCTATCACCGGCATCATAGGATCGTTCAAGGTTTCTTGCTGGGATCATCGAACTTCATTGTGACGATGTTGCATAGCGGCCCTCGTTGACCTTGGCATTTTCAGGCTCGAAGTCACGAGCGTGTTCAAGATCGTCCATGAGCCCAATTTGCGCTGGTCGCCAATCCAACCGCTGCTGCGTGAGCGCGCTGGACGCCACCAAGTCTAGACCAACGAAGAGCCCAAGCGCGCCAAAGTGCTCGCGGGCTTGATCAGCGGACAGGGAGACTGTCGGCACTCTCAGGCCACATGCGATTGATTCGGCGATCTTTCTCACTGGCACGCCCTCTTCGGCGACGGCGTGATATCTGGCGCCCGCGGCACCCTTCTCAAGCGCAAGCCGATAGAGGTGGGCCGCATCGAGCACGTGCACCGCGGCCCAGCGGTTGAGTCCGTCACCGACAAACGCTGAGATTCCCTTCTGGCGGGCTATATTGATCAGGTAGGTGACCAGGCCTTGTTTCACTCGGTCGTGGACCTGCGGGAGACGCACGACCGAAGCTCGAACCCCCTGTGCCAGCAGCGACATCGCTGTCACTTCCGACGCCCGGGGATACGAGGCGGAGGCGGGAACAGGGGAATCTTCCTCAGTCGCGGCTCGGCCCGATGCCACGAGAGCGAGCCCGGACGTGACGAGCAACGGTCGGTCGGAACCGGCGAGCGCGGCGCCAAGCGCCTCAATGGCGCGCTGGTCGATCTCGCAGCTCTGCTTGAATTTCGAGAAGTCATGGACAAACGCCGTATGAATCACGGCATCGGACATGGCCGCTCCGATGCGCAAACTGCCGAGATCCTCTAGGTCTCCTCGAAGCACGTCGGCACCAGCGGCGATCAGGGATTTGGTTCCCGCGTCTGAGCGAACAAGCCCGATTACCGAGTGCCCCGCACTGATAAGTTCCTGAACAACAGCCGAACCGATAAAACCAGTAGCACCTGTGACGAAAATGCGCATTTTCTCTCCTCCTTCTAATTTCAATGTTCGATGAGGCCAGTCTTGTAAGTTTGATTGCCACGATGAAGCGCAGCTACGTAGCGGCTCGAGCGCTCGAGGCTACGTCACCACGGGAGCGGGCCGCCCTCGTTTGAGAACGTGCCGGTTGGACCATCCGGGCCGAGCAGCGCGAGTCGCACTGGCTCGCGGGCGCCCTCCACGACGGTCCGCGTGCCTGAATAATTGTTGAGATTCGTCTTGGTATAGCCCGGGCAAGCGGCATTAACCTTGATTGCCGTCGACTCTAATTCGATCGCCATGGCGAGCGTGATGGCGTTGAGAGCCGTCTTGGACGCCGGGTAGACGGGGCCAAAGATCGAGCGCCAGGTGGAAGCTGGGTCCGCGGTCCTCGTCAGCGAGCCAACGCTGCTGGACACGTTGACGATCCGGGCTGCCGGCGCCTCGCGCAGCAGCGGCAGCAGCGCCTGGGTAACGGCGAGGACGCCGAACACGTTGGTGTCCCACACCGCGCGCACTTCATCGAGAGACACATTGCTAGGGCGGGTCAACTTCGCGTACTCCTGGACGGAGACGCCCGGCTGCTTGCTCGTGTTCGAGATAGCCGCGTTGTTGACGAGTACGTCGAGGCGCCCAAGCTCCTTGCGAATGCGCTGCGCCGCCGCGGCGATCGAAGCCTTGTCCGTCACGTCGAGCTGGAGCGCGCGTGCGTCCGGCCCAACCTCCTTGGCTGCAGCCTCGCCGCGCTGGAGATTGCGCGAACCGACCAGCACGGTGAAGCCCTGCGCCACGAGATCCTTTGCGATTTGAAGACCGATTCCTTGATTAGCCCCTGTGACCAGGGCGACAGGTTTGTTGTGCATAACAATCTCCTTATTTACTTGTTCCCTTCGAGTCGGTACCTACGCATTGCATGATCGCGAGTGCAAAATCCCGCTGCCCCCGTTAAGGACACGTTGATAATTCCTGCGCTTAACGCGAAAAAGATTCCCCGACCATTTCTTCGCTTTTCTTCCAAAGGGCCTCCGCCGTGTGCGGATCGAGTGCATATTTGCGCACTCCTTCGCTTACGCCGCTGATCACCGCGGAGTCCGCCACGACCTCGCCGACGTGGCAGTTCTCGCAATATTTGCCGCCGATCTCTTCTGCCGGAGCGACGACTCCTGCCCACACCGAAGTTGCCGCACCTTGTGGAATCGTTTTCCACTGGAACGGCCCCTTTCCCTCGGCGCTGAGCTGATCGTTCATCTGTTTGATCATGCCTTCGAGGCGGCTCCGGTCCATGTGCCGGCCGAGCTCAGTCTGGATGACTCCTGGATGCACCGCGGCAGCGCGCACCCCACGTTCGCGGTGCCTTTGGTCGAAGGCGACTGCGAAGAAAATATTTGCGGTTTTCGACCGGCCATAGGCGACGAAGGGATCGTAGGGCGTGTTCTGAAAGTTCGGATCGTCCAGGTCCACGTTCGAGAAGCGGTGACCTGCCGAAGACAAGTTGATCAGTCGCCCTCCCTTGCGGATGAGCGGCGCAATCCTGTTGATCAAGACAAAGTGGCCCAAGTGATTGGTGCCGAACTGCATCTCGAATTTGTCGGTCGTGTAGCTAAACGGCGTGGCCATCACGCCGGCGTTGGCGATGATCACATCCAACGGCTCGCCCTTTCCGAGCAGTTGATCGGCGCAGTTTCGCACGCTCGCCAGACTGGCTAGATCGAGTTTGACCAGTTCGAAGCTGCCACCGTTCGCCGCGGCGTCCTTTCGTATTTGAGCGGCCGCCGCGTCGCCCTTGGTCACGTCGCGCGCGGTGCCGATTACGTTCGCGCCATGAGCGGCGAGTGATCGCGCCGTCTCTACACCGATCCCGGCCGAAACGCCTGTTACCAGGATTCGCTTACCGCGTAGATTGATACCGGACAAGACTTCTTCTGTGGTTGATGTGGCTCCAAACGTCTGCACCATGTTTTTCTCCTCTCGCCGGTCTGCTTGAGGAAGTGCCTATTGACAAGCGGGCGCGGCTCGCATAAAACGGAGAGTGTCTCCGCAGCACATAAGATAACCGGAGATAGCCTCCGGTTGCAAGTTTTTTTTGATTTTTTTGCTATGCCCAGCAAAACCTCACAACCTGCCCAGCGAAAGCCTCGCGCCGATGCACAGCGGAATCGCGAGCGAATTTTGGAGGTGGCCAAGCTGGCTTTCACCCGGTCCGGCGCAAACGCCAGCTTGGACGACATCGCCAGCGAGGCGGGCGTTGGGCCGGGGACTTTGTATCGCCATTTTCCTACGCGTGAGGAACTTCTACAGGCAGTTTATCGGTCGGAGATTGAAAAGCTGGCCGCGGCAGAGCGAAAGTTCGCTCAGAGCATGCCTGCTATAGAAGCGTTGCGAGCCTGGCTATTGATGTTCGTTGATGCCATCGAGACGAAACACATCATCGCCCCTGCGCTGAATAGTCTGATCGGAGATTCCAAGAAGGTGTTTGCAGCTTCCCACGATCAGATCCACGAAGCGCTGCATGCTCTGGTGAAGCGCGCGATCAAGAGCGGCGACATCCGGAAGGACCTCGACCCAATGGACTTGCTCCGGGCACTCGTCGGCGTCGCCAACGTAGCGACCAGCCCTGACTGGCAGCAAAGCGCAAAACGGCTCGTGGACATTCTCATCACTGGTTCGCGTCCCATCGAATAGCCCGCCGGCCTGACTTCCGGATTGTCCGCTACTTGGAGGTAATCCGAGACTCCCGGTGAGCTGTGCCGGACCAGGCAGCCTGTGGCGAGAATATGCTCTGCTTCGACAGTCTGCGCGGTGTCATCCAGCCGTTTGCCGCACGTGATAGTGAGATTGGACAACGCCGTCTGAGAATCGTTGCACAGCCAGCAAGCCGAGCGGCACCTGTCGATGTCGAGGCGCTATCAACGGTATGCCTTCGCCGATGAACGTCGGGATGAAGCTAATGATAAACTCATCGATCGCCCCTTCATCGAGGAAGGAAGCGATGAGCTCGCCACCGCCCATCATCCACAGATTCTTTCCGGATTGAGCGCGCATCTGTTTCGCGAACGCCCTTATTGGCTCCGTTACGAAACAGACACCGACGGGGACCGTTGGAGGGGGCGGCTGACGCGAGAACACGTAGTGCAGGTCATTTGCGCTGAAGTTCGCGCCCATCTTGACACTCAGGTCGAATGTCTTTCGACCGAGAATCTTCGCGTCGACCGTGCGCATGAATTTTGGCAAACCGTAAAAACCTTGCGGCGCCGGCCGATTCGTCAGCCAGTCGACGTTGCCGTCCGGTCGAGCGATGTAACCATCAACGCTCGTCGCGATGTGAACGATGATTTTTCGCTTCCCCACCGCCGTCCCCTCCTAGTCGTGAGCCGCGTATTTCACTTTGTGACCCAGAGTAACTTGTTTTCGTCCATGTCTCTCATAGAATGCAAGTGGATTCTTGGAGAAGAATCGATGGCGATGGTGACACGAAGGCGGAGACAGAGGCAAGAAGCGCGAGCGCAACAAGAGGCGACGTACGCGAAGCGGCGGCCAGTTGGAGGAGCGTACTGGAAGAGCTTGCCACGGAAAAGAGCCGAACTCGTGGAACGAAGCTTCGCGCACTGCTACGAGACGGGTGAGATGAGACGAACGCATCCGCGAGGGCCGAAGAATATACTCAAGCGTTTGCTGATTCACGTTGGCGCTTTCAACTTGGGTTTGCTTGTGCGCACGATGTTGGGGGCCGGGAAACCACGGGAGTGGAAAAACCGGCATGTTTCGGTTTCTTTTTTTGTTTTTTGGGTTACTCAATGGCTTCCCGAGGCTCAAGACTCAATAAACACTCCGTTTTCAATCCGACGACCGCCGGCACACCAAAATCGTTGCTATCTCCGATATCTGCTGCGGCATTCGAACGAACGGGGGGTTCTGCCACGGCCTGCTAGGCTGTGTTCCGAATCATATTCAGACTGCAAGGCAGGGCTGGCAAATTCGCTTGGTTGCGGGCGGTCACAACCAAAGTTTCATCTCTTGCAATCACTTCGGAATCATTCCGATCGTGCCTAGCCACGTCTCGACTAATTGAGGCCATTCTGTAATCGGAAGCTCCGTGCGCCGCAGGCCGAACGCGTGGCCGCCTTGCGCATACAAATGCATCTCGACCGGAACCCCGGCGTCTTTCAGCGCGATGTAGTACGCCAGCGAGTCATCTACGTTGTCCACGTGGTCATCCTCCGCCTGCAGCAAAAACGTAGGCGGCGTCTGGCTGGTGACAGGAATATCGGGATTCGAGGAAAGCTCTTTATCGGCATTCGCCGGATGACGCACCACAAACTTCTTGGCGCCCTGGTTGGCGTCCCATTCCGCCGCGGAGAGCGACAGATGTCCCGGATAAATGGCCACCGCAAAATCTGGGCGGCAGCTTTCTTTGTCGGCGGCATCTATAGCGGAGTACAAACGCTTCGCAAAATGCGTGCTGATCGCAGCCGACAGATGCCCACCGGACGAAAACCCTAGCACTCCAACCTTGCGTGGATCGATGCGCCATTCCGCCGCGTGAAAACGCACCAGCCCCACCGTCCTCTGCGCATCTTCCAATGCCATCGGCGATTCCGGATACGGCCCCGATTTCGGATATGGCGCCGATTTCGGATACCTTTCTTCACCCGGCACGCGGTACTTCAACAGCACACACGTAATCGCTTTGGCCGTCAGCCAATCACAGACCTCCGTACCTTCCAGATCGATAGCCAGGTCCTCATAGCCGCCGCCGGGGAAGACGACGACCGCAGCCCCCGTATTTTTCCCCATTGGCGAATAGACCGTCATCGTAGGCTGCGACACGTGGCTCACTCCCACGGCCGGCCTGCCGGCAACCAGGAACTCCTTCCCCGTCGTCTTAGCGACCTCCGGCCCTGCGACTGGCTGCTGATCTGGCACAGCTCCCGGCCATATCGGAATTTGGGTATGACCCGGCGATGGCTGCCAGCCCGGCGACTGCGCGCGCAGACCGCTGCACGCAAACGCAACACACAAAACAAGGAGCGAAGCCTTCATCGCATTCCTCACAGCTCAATATAAATCAGCCACTACTCTTGCGTGCAATAAATTGCGCTTTTCAGCGCAGCGCCGCAGCGAGTATAAGATGACCATGACGAACGCACTCGATTACCCGGCCATGCTCGCTGTGGCGCTGAAAGAAGCGCGCACCGGCCTTGCCGAAGGCGGCATCCCCATCGGCGCCGCTATTTTCGACTCCACCGGCAAGCTCATCGGCGCGGGACACAACCGTCGGGTGCAGCAGGGGGATCCTTCGGTACACGGGGAGACGGACGCGTTCCGGAAGGCGGGGCGGCAGCGCAGTTATCGCAACCTTATTATGGTTACGACGCTGGCGCCTTGCTGGTATTGCAGCGGGTTGGTGCGGCAGTTTGGGTTTGGCACGGTGGTGGTGGGTGAGAGCCGCAACTTTCAGGGGGGGATGGAGTGGCTGCGGTCGCTGGAGATCAAGGTGATTGATCTGGATTCGGCGGAATGTGTGGCACTGCTGGGGGATTATATTCGCGCGCATCCGGCGGTGTGGAATGAAGATATTGGAGAGGAATAGCGGGAGTGAGGCGCGGAATCTGCTTTGCGCGCAAATGTTAAAGAAAAAGCAGATCCCTCCGGCAAAAGGCGCCTGCGGGATGACAGTTTGAGCGGTTTTCCGCAAACTGTGAAGCCGGAGTGGTTTCGCTGCGTTTATGCCGTGGCCGTTCGAGCCTGTCACAGGCAAGCTCTCGGGATGAACTCAAGCCACGACCCACAACGATTCTCGAGTTCTCACACAGAGTCTCTCGCCTACGCCAGTTTCGTTCCCAGGGCTCTCGCGTAGGCCAATAGCCGCGCGTCAGAATTACGCGGAGCGATCAGTTGGACGCCCGCGCCGCTCGCGCATGGCAGCGTCACCACCGGCGCGCCGACCAGGCTCATCGGCGTGGTGTAGCGCAGGATGGCGCGCCGAGACTTAGTATGGTCGGCGCCAACGGCCAGTTCGTGCAGCGCGGCGCAGGGCGCCAGGAAAAAATCGAACTCGCGCAGTTGCGCATCGGCACGGTCGCGGAACCGCGCACGGCCCGCGCGGAACAGGGCGATTTCATCCGCTGATAGGGACGCGCCCCAGGCCAGCCGCTGGGCGATCGCCGCGGGAAAGTGCGAATAATCTCCGCCGGTATTCACGCCATGAATCGCCGCTGCTTCGTGCGCGGTGATCGCGGTGTAAATTTCCAACGCGTCTTCCCAGAATCCCGTGTCCACCGCGGTAATCGTCGCGCCGTATTCGGTGAGCCTTCTCTTCCAGTCCGCAAAGCCGGCAAGCACCTGCGCATCGCAATCGTGCAGAAAGTCGTCGCGCACGCACCCGATGCGGAAGCGCGTTTCGATCACGTTCGCAGGGCGCAAACCGAACAGCGCTTCGGCCAGCAACGGCGCATCGCGCAGATCCTGGAACAGCCAGCCCAGCGTGTCGAACGTGGGTGCCAGATGCACGCCGCCGCGCCACAATCCACTTTTGTGGGACAGGTCCAACGAAGCGCGATATCCCGCAAGCCCGCACAGCGCCGCGGGCAGACGTATCGAGCCGCCAGTGTCTGTTCCGATCGCCGCCAGCGCCGACTGCTCCTGCACGCTCGCCGCAGCGCCGCTGGAGGAGCCGCCGGTCAGCCGCCGCGCATCACGTGGCTGCACGCAGTCGCCGTAATCCGGATTCTCTCCAGTGATGCCGTAGGCGAGCGGGTGCATGTGCGTCTTGCCGATGATGATCGCGCCGGCCGAGCGCAGACGAGCGGCCACGGCCGAATCCTCGCGCGCTTGGCCGTTGCGTTCGGCATAGAAACGCGAACCCAAAGTCGTCGGGAAGCCGGCGACGTCGAAGCAATCTTTAATCGAAACCGTCAGACCGTAGAGAAGCGGCTTGGGAGCGTGCGGAAATCGCCCCGGCATTCCGTCCGCTTGCTCGCGCACTTTTTCGGCATCGAGCGCGATGTATACGTTGTGGCTCGCGTTGCTATTCGTGCGCGCGAGCGCTTGTTCGCCTGCGGCGCGCGGCGTGATCGCTCCGCGTGCGAGCTGGTCGCTGAGCTGTTGCACGGGACTGCGCGCAGGAAGCACGGACATGCACGCATTTTAACCGCATCCACCACGCGCACACGGACGGAATTTCGCGCCTCGCCGCGAAGAGAAAGGAACGAACAGGAACAGCTGCCGGGATGGCCGCCGCTCCTGCTCGCGTGGGCTGGACTAGAACTGAAGACTGAGAGACATCTGAATCTGGCGCGGGCTGCCGATTGTCTTGTTCACGATGCCCAAACCAAACGCACAGTTATAGAACGACGTGTTTGTTTGGTTCGGGCAACCTACCGGCAGCGGAGTTGTCCCTTCCACCGGGATGTTGTTGTAATACTGGTTTTGGGAGACATCATCGAGCGGGATGTCAAAACTGGGCGTGTTGGTCAGGTTGAAAACATCGAAGCTGTACTTCGCAGAAAGCCGCTCGGTGATCTTGGTGTTCTTCACGATGGAAATGTCCGCACGCTTCTGGGAAGTTTGCCGGAAAATGTTGCGCTGCCCCGTCGTGAAGTTGGTTTCGAAAGTGTCGCCCGCGGGAATCGCGCCATTCAAGTCGCCGGGATTCAGCAGCGGCAGCGTGAAGCACTTGTCCTGGAGCGCAACAGCTCCAAAAGCTCCCGACACGCCCGTGAGCGCGCTCTTTGGCGTACAGCCAGCCGCCAGCGGCACGATGGGGTTGGTGATGCCGTCGTTGACCCCATAGAAGATGCTGCCAACCGCCCCGGTGTAGTCAATGATGCTATAGGGCTGGCCGCTTTGGAAAACTCCGATGCCCTCGACGGCCCAGCCATTCCCAATCTTGCCCTTCCAAGAAGAGTCCGCGGCGACGTTCGGGAATTGGTAAAGAAGCGTGAAATTTATTACGTTGGTGCGATCGAAATCGGAGTTGCCGTAACCGGAGCGCAAGTCGAGCGGGTTATTTCCGTTGTAAAACAAACCCATGGCGCTTTGCTCGTCCAAGGCGTGAGAGTAAGTGTAGGAGAAGCCTGCTTGCAATCCGTGGTTGATGCGCTTTTCGACGTGGACTTGCAAGGCATTGTAAGCAGAAACGCCCGCGGCGGTGTACGACAGCGCTTCGGCGGAATAACCGAGGTAGGGAACACGAAAATCCACATTGCCCCCTTCGAAGTTGTTGAGCATCGTGGAACCGTCGGGAAGAGTTAACGGAGCGCATGTGGTGGTGCAGCCTGCTGGCCCCTGCACGGTGTATCCGTAGGTGTAGTTCTGTTGAAACGCCGTGCCCTTGCGGATTGGGCTGGTCGGGGTGGCGATCTGCGCCTGGTTAAAGGGCACGGGAATCACCTCATGGCGGCCGAAGTTGCCGACGTAACCGATGTCAATGGCCAAGTCGCGGCGCGGCTGCCATTGAATGTCCAGAGTCTGGTTCATCGTGTACGGCAGCTTGTTCTTGCGGTTGTAAACGCCGAAGGGGAAGAGCGCTTGGCCTTGGAGGATTCCCGCGCCTATGCCAACTCCCGGAACTCCAGTATTCGGCAGGTAGCTGTCAATCGAAGCTGGATTACCCGTCGGGGGAGGTCCCAGTGTCGTGCCCCACGGATTGGTGAAGCCGTAGGCCGTTGGGTCGCAGGTCGGGATATAGAACAAGTAGAGCGAAGATGGCGTGCACTCCTGCGCGCTGACGAACGGCGGCGCCTGGTTCACGCCGAATGGTCCGCCCGTGACAACACCGGCCGCGAATCCTGGCGAAAGATAGGTAAAGAGCTCTCCGCGGTCGTAGTACAAACCCCAGCCGGCGCGAACGACCAGCTTGTTATTGAACCTCGAGGGACTCCAAGCCAATCCCAAGCGCGGCGCAAGGCCCCATTGGCGGCCGGTCAAAGTGGAAGGGCTGACTCCTTTGCTGGGAAACTCCTTGTTGTTGCCGGCAACAATGATGCCGTTCGAGATGAGAGTGTCAGTGGAGGGGTCGTAATTGTACTGCGAGGGATCAAAGTTGTAGAGACGCCCGTACTTTTCAGACAGGCCGCCATCATCGTCAAAGCGCAGTCCCACCGTGAAGCTCAGGTTGGGACGGAACTGGAACTTATCCTGAACGTACAGGCCCCATTCATTGGCGCGCAAGTAACGGTTCGCATCGCCCTGCAAGACGTTCGTCGTGGTGTATTGATCCGACGTATACGGAGTGACGAAGCCTTGGAGAAACTGCGATAGATCCACGGTGCCAATCATCCCGGTGCCGGGTCTTTGGTCACGGGTGTTGAGCTGGGTGTAGGAATACGAGCCGCCAAAAGAAACGGAATGTTTGCCGTGGCTCCAGGTGGCGCTGGCAGAGGGCATGAAGCGGTTCTGGAAAATTCCTGTGTTGGCGCCTTGAGCCTGCGCGCCCTGCCCGATTGTCAAAGTCGCAGAGTTAACGTTGTTTGGATTAGTGAGTGAGCTGGTTCCGAGCATGTTCACAATGGTCATGCCCGGAAAGAAATTGGAACCGAATGTATTGATGGTGGATTCCGCCGGCGATGCGCCGGTGGACGATTCGACGAAGGTGGCGAATTGCGCGGGCGTGAACGGTTGGCCAATCGTGCTGTAAACCTTCTCCCGAATGAATCCGAAAACTTCGGCGACGTTAAGGTTGGGCGTAATGATCTGGGTGTTGGTGATGGAAGCGACTTGGCTGCCAGCATCGAGGTGCTGAGTAAAGCCGGGGACGCTGGAATACGCGAACGGCGCGATGGTGGGATCGTGCTGGTAGTAGTACTTCAGAGCCAAAGTGTCCTTGGAGTTGACGATCCAATCGACATTACTGACGGCTTGATCCGAGAGGAAATAGGCAGTGCCAGGGGAGAGGGCGTTTTCCGGGAAATTGAGGGATGGCGTGTTGCCATCATTCCATGGAACGAGGTACTGACCGTTGGGGAGTTGGTACTGAAATATGCCCATGGCGATCGGATTGATCTGATTGGGACCGTTGCCGACAGTTCCGTTCAGATTAGAGCCGAAATTGGTGTTGGAAATGTTCGACAGGCAAGTCGCCATTGTTGCCGTCGCACGCGTGGCACCACAATTCGCTGCAGTGAAGTTGACCGGAACGGTCAGACGTCCGATGCCGATCTCCTGATCGGAACTGTGCACGTGCTGGTAGCCGAGATAAGCGAAAAGCTTGTTCTTGATGATCGGCGCGCCTGCGGCTGCGCCCAAGGTATAACGATGGAGTTCGGGAACTTTGAGATTGTTGGGAAGATTGGGGTCCTGATTAAAAAAGAACGGCGCGGCGTTGAGCCAGTCTGTTCCGCGATGCAGATAAGTGGTGCCGTGAATTGCATTGGTGCCCGAAGCGGTGCTCATATCAATGTGCGCGCCGCTGGTGGAACCCTGCTGCGCGTCGTACATCGAAGTATTGACGCGAACTTCCTGAACGGTTTCCGGGGCGGGAGTGGGCAGGGATTGGCCGACGGCGAGATAAGGCGACGCGGTACTCTGAATCACGCCACCGTTGCCGCTGGCAGCGCCGCTGACTCCGGTGTTGTTCACGATGCGCGCCGAGGCCACCTGGCTGGTGCTCTTACCGTTGAACAAATTCTTGGCGTCCACACCATTCAATAAAAAAGTGTTGCTGGTGTCGCGCTGGCCGTTGGCCCAGATGGGCTGGTTGCCGAGGCCGGCGTTGGCGCCCGTGCCAGCCGGCAATTCCGCGCTCACGCCGGGCGAAAGAATGGCCAGACCCGTAAAGCTGCCTGTTGGCAGCGGGATGGCTTCGAGTTCCGCTTTATCGAGGACGTAGCCGTTCGTGGTGTCCACCGCGTTAAGCAACGGAGTTTCTTCGACGGTGATGGTCGTTCCCACCTGGCCGACTTTCAGCGAAGGATTCAAACTCACCGTGCGATCGGCTTGCACGAGAATAGATGGAATTCTCTGCGTTTCGAAGCCGTCGTGGCTGAAGGTGAGGGTGTAGGTGCCGATCGGCAAGTTCACAAATTCGAAGGAGCCGCTGGAATTGGTTTTCTGGGTTCGCGTGAGATCGGTTTGATCGCCGACGAGCGTCACCAATGTGTCTGCCAACACGCCGCCCGATGTATCGGTGACCGTTCCGGTGATGCCGCCGAGTGTTTGTTGCGAACGCGCGCCTGGCGCGAATGCCAGCGCGACGCAAATGCACGCAGCCAGAAAGAAAGTCGAGAGCCGGACTCTCTCAAACATTTATTCCTCCGATCGGTGCGGGCGGACTTCCAAACGCGAAAGCCGTCCGAAAGTCCGCACGGTAAATTTTTGCGTTTTATTAGAGACGTCGCCCAGACGCTTTACTTCACCCCGAAGATGGAGGCACGGTACGCTTTTTTCGCGCTGATGCGAAGTGTTTTTAATCTATGGCGGGTATCAAATATTTCTATGGCTGATTTCCACAGGGAGCATCGGCACGCGGCGGATGTTTCGCGGTTTGCTGCTCGTGGCGCAGACGGATATAGAAGAGCGGCTCTAAATTTTTTTCTGCTCGATATTTTTGCCGCGGCTGTTTATCAGGAACCACAGCAGCCCTGCAGCGAGATACACGAGATAAATATACGGAAGCTTGCCGTAAGGGCCTTCGTGGACTGGGTAGAGGTTGCCGGCGAGCGCCAGCAGCATGGCGAGCCCCGCGAGTCCGGAGAGAATTTGCGCGGCGAACGTGTAAGCACCGTGGTTGCGCAGATAGCGCGTTAGCGCGATGCAAACCAACGCGTAGGCCACGATGAAACCGTAGGTCGCGAGCGAACCGAGCCAGCCGTAAACGTCCAGCCCGCTCGCGCCGCGCGCCGCCAGCACGGCCACCGGCAACACCGCGGCGATTCCGGTAACGACGACTGCGTAGCTGGGAGTTTCGTTGCGCGCATGCGTGGTGCGCAGCGAGCCGTGCGCCAGGCCGTTGTGCGCCATGAGCAGCAATACGCGCGCGGCCGCGGTGATGCACGCCAGCGTTCCGGCGAACATGCTGACCAGCGCGCCGATATCAATCAACAATCCGAACAGAGGAACGCCGCCCACGGCTGCGACCACGTGCATGGGCGCCGGACTGGTTCCTAAATCCTGGCCGGCGGTGCGAAAGCCGAGAACTTCGGTGTATGCGCAGACCGTGAAGAAAGCGCCGCCGATGATGGCGGATTGAATTACGGCGCGCGGAATCGTTTTCAACGGATTGCGCGCTTCGGCGCCCAGTGTGGTGGCGCTTTCAAAGCCGACGAAGCTGAAGAGCGCCAGCACGAGGCCGAGCCGCAGGCCGCTGCCTGTCATGCCGCGCATTTTCAATTGCTCCCAATCCAGGTGGAAGCCGTGGCGCAAGAGAACCAGCGCGATCACGATGACGATCACCGCGACGGATACTGCCTCCATCCACAACATCAATCGCGCGGAGATTTTTACATCGCGGTAGGCGATCCACACGCACGTGCCGGTGCCGAGCAGAACCAGAAGCACGGCGGAGATTTCGTGGCCGGTGGCGTCGCGCAAGAGAAGATTCGCAAAGTGATAGAAGCCGCCGATGACGCTCGAACCCGTCGCAACATACGCGAGCAGCAAACTCCAGGCGGCCGTTGCGCCCAGCCACGGCGGCAGAATCATGGATGCGTAGGTGTAGAGCGAACCGGGCGAGGCCGAATATTTCGCAAACCGCGCGATGCATAGCGCTACGAGCAGTATGGCGATAGTCGCGAGCAGGTATGCGAGCCACGTGCCGTTGCCGGCGAGCGCGCATACAAGCGGAATGGTGGCGGCAGGAGTTGTGGTTGGAGCGATTGTGGAGACCGATTGCGCCAGAGTTTCGAGCGGAGAGAGAGCGCCGCGCCGCAGGCCGTAACCGGCGACTTCAGGATTTTGCTGGGGCGAGGGCGCGTTGGAAGGCTGATTCTGCGTTTCGTCAAAATTTGCGGGCGCGTGCATGGCGTACCATACAGGCTGATCGGCGATGGCGCAAGCGATACGGCGGCGACGTGTCAGTAGCACATGATATGTCCGGTTGAGATAGCAAGTGATATGTCCGCTTTTCGGGCGGTGGTAGGGGACCATGCAAGGCATGAACTCCTACACAC
>Ga0209006_10000837_pt1 | contig 28379 bp, 31 predicted proteins | sample JacPin_JW_Ref_O2_FD_188567 | JGI IMG/M metagenome (GOLD analysis project Ga0209006, IMG submission 188567) | Forest soil microbial communities from Algoma, Ontario, Canada - Jack Pine, Ontario site 1_JW_Ref_O2 (SPAdes) (version 2) | ecosystem: Environmental > Terrestrial > Soil > Boreal...
GTGCGCGCCTGTAGCCAGCAACTCGGCGCTTGCGGCCAGAGCGATGCCTGCCAAAAAGCGTGGAAAGAGTGCGTCGCTGCGTGCCCCCAATGATCGCGGCGCGGATATTCGCAGCCGCGGCCTTTGCCGTGGCGTTGGTTACCGCCGCCGGACCGGCGCGAGCTGACTATCTCAATCTCGAATGCAGCGATACCCGTCAGACGGAGTGGAATGCAGAACATAAGCCGGGCATCATCTATTGGGTTGACTTAGACAAGCAGACAATTACCTGGGTGGCTATCCTGAATGGAGAGTTCGACCCTAAGACAGTCCAGACCCATTCGGTCCAGATCACCCCAGAAGCATTCAATTTTTCAGTCGGTCAGTTCACTGCGAACGTCAATCGGCTGACGGGGGACAACTACTGGAATGGGCCTGGCGGCACCCAACACTATGTGTGCTCGAAAGGCGCGCGCCCATTTCCCACGGGGTTATTCTGAGGCGCGCGTCTAGCTAACACGGAGGTCAGAATGAAGACAATCACGGAACTTTTGATCGCGGCCGCCGTATCCGTCGCACTTGTGACTGGCATCGCCCATTCCGCCTTCGCCGCCGATTCCTGCACCGACTGGCTGTTGCAAACCGACGGTAGCTATTTTCGTACCTGCGTGGATGACAAGGGCACGCAATACTGCCAGTCGTACAAGGACAATGTGATTTCCAAAGTCAGCTGCTCGTGACGGCGCGCGCACGGCGATGGAGGAACCCATGAATAGTTATAACTGGATCATGATCGCCGTCCTCGCCGTCCTGCTCTCACTCCCGGGAAGAACGGCGGCGGCCGAGCAATGCACGGTCTGGCAGCAACAGGCCGACGGCAGCTACTACAACGTCTGCGTTGACGACACGGGTAAGCAATATTGCCAACGGATGAAGGACGGCGTTGTCACTAGGGTGAGCTGCAACTGATAAATGAGGTCCGGGGAGAGGTGCATGCAAATTCCAGTGATGAAATCAACCACCGCAACCGCGGCGCGGATATTTGCGGCGGTGGCCTTTGCCTTGGCGTTTGCGGCCGCGCCAGCAAGCGCCAATACAGTGACGCTCGAGTGCACGCCGCAAGCCGAATCGAACATGCCGGGCGGTGTACACCGCGTCTGTGCAATCGATTACGACGCGAATAACGTGCGTCAGTACGCGCTCAACGACAACGGCGCGCCCGCGATGGTGAACAACGGGGTTATGTTGGGCTCAGATACGATGTATCCGGCGCAGATCAGCGACCAGGAAATCAAATGGTCTGTTTCTGGGACCAACACTCAGGGGACCACCACCTTAAACTACACGTTGGGCCGCTATACGGGCCCGCTCATGATCTATGCGGCCTGGACCGATTCCCAAGGCCCAAAGTCCATGACGATCCAGGCACAATGCCAACCCTATACGCCGCCCAACCAGCAGCGGAAGTTCTGAGACGCGTACCCAGGAAACATGAAGGTCAAATCTGGTTACGTCTATTCCGGAGGCGTATGCGTGAGAGGCAACTAGACCACGCCGCATACTGCAATAGGTGAAGTTATCGCCTAAGCCAATGTCCGCTTTGAGTCAGAAACCGACATGACAGCATGACATTAGAATGTCCTGTTTACCTCCAATAGCGGACATTGGTAGGCATGCGTGTCGGCCGATAACTAATAATTATCTCCCCTCATAGCGCAGGAACGCCACGAGCGCATGAAACGCACCCACCGCGACGAATAGGCCGGGAGATATCCGGCGCGGGTTTTGCGTCCGATCTTCGATTGACTGGCTTCCCCCACCGCTTCTGTTAGGGTCGCCGCCGGGCTGCGCTGTCGGGGGAAGCATGCGCCGGTTCCTGTACTTGTTGTCGTTGCTGGCGGCGCTTGGCGCATCCACGCCGGCCCTCGCGCAGTCCGATGCGCTCAATCAAGCGTGGCAGCAAACCAACACCCTGATCAAGGCCGGTAAATACGCCGAAGCCGAAAGCTGGGCCAAGAAAGCGATCGATCTGGCGCAAGCTGAATCCGGCACCGACAGCGTCGCCTATGGCACAAGCCTCAACAACCTGGCATTGATTTATGAGGATCAGGGCCGCTATGCCGAGGCCGAGCCGATCTTCAAGCGCGCACTAGCCACCCGCGAGAAGGCGCTCGGACCCGACCACCCCTATGTCGCGATCAGCATCAACAACCTGGCCACGCTCTATTACTATCAGGGCCGCTATGCCGAGGTCGAGCCGCTCTTCAAGCGCGCGCTAGCGATCCGAGAGAAGGCGTTCGGTCCCGATCATACCGACGTCGCAGAGAGCCTCAACAACCTGGCCGAGCTCTATGCCCGTCAGGGCCGCTATGCCGAGGCCGAGCCACTCTTCAAGCGCGCGCTGGCGATCGACGAGAAGGCTCTCGGCCCCAATCATCCCAATGTCGCTGCCAGCCTCAATAACCTGGCCGTGCTCTATCGTGACCAGGGTCGCTACGCCGAGGCAGAGCCGTTGCAGAAGCGCGCGCTAGCTATTGTCGAGAAGGCACTCGGCCCCGATCACCTCTATGTGGCTACCACCCTCAACAATTTAGCTTCGCTCTATGAAGATCAGGGCCGCTACGCCGAGGCCGAGCCGCTCTACCAGCGCTCGCTGGCTATCAAGGAGAAGGTGCTCGGCCTCGATCATCCGGATGTCGCGCGGAGCCTCAACGACCTAGCGTCGCTCTATGGCCATCAGGGCCGCTATGCCGATGCCGAGCCGCTCTACAGGCGCATGCTGTCGATCGACGAGAAGGCGCTCGGCCCCGAAAACCCCGCTGTCGCTGTCGGCTTCAACAACCTGGCCGAGCTCTATGAGGAGCAGGGTCGCTATGCCGATGCCGAGCCGCTCTTCAAGCGCGCGCTGGCGATCCGAGAGAAGACGCTGGGGCCGGATCATCCCGATGTCGCAATCAGCCTCAACAATCTTGCTTCGCTCTATCACCGTCAGGGCCGCTATGTCGATGCCGAGCCGCTCTTCGAGCGCGCGCTGTCGATCCGCGAGAAGGCGCTGGGGCCGGACCATCCCGAAGTCGCGGAGAGTCTCAACAACCTGGCCGAGATCTATCAATACCAACGCCGCTACACCGAATCCCTCCCACTCCTCAAGCGCGCGCTGGCGATCCGCGAGAAGGCGCTAGGGCCGGATCATCCCGATGTCGCCATCAGCCTCAACAACCTAGCCGTGCTCTATCGCGATCAGGGCCGCTACGCCGAGGCACTCCCCCTCATACGCCGCGCAGCCGTTATCACGGCAAGCCGAGCTGCGGGTACCAAAGAGGAAAGCAAAGGCGAGCAATCCGAATTGCGCAGCCGGCGCGACATCTTTCTCGAAGAGGCGGCAGTGACTGCCCATCTGGTCGCGACCGGCGACCCGCAGTGGGCGCAATTGCGTGACGAGGGGTTTGCGGCGCTGCAATGGTCCAAGGCCTCGGATACGGCGGCGGCGGTGTCGCACATGGCGGCGCGCTTCGCTGCCGGCAACGACGCGCTTGCCGACTTGGTGCGCCAGCGCCAGGACACGCAGGACCGAGTCGACGCCGCCGAAACGGCGATCCTCAAATCCATGAGCCAGCCCTCCGCTCAACGCGATGCCAATGCCGAAGCGATGCTCCGCGCCGAGGCGGACGGGCTGCGCCAACGCCTGCAGCAGCTCGACAGCGACCTGGCGGCGAAATTCCCCGCCTATGCCGAGCTCGCCAATCCGAGGCCTGTCACCATCGCGGAGACTCAGAATCTGCTCGCTTCGGACCAGGCGATGATCGTCTTCGCCGTCGGATCGAAGGAAAGCTACGTCGCGGTGATCGGCTCTCACAGCTACGAATTCTACATTGTTCCGATCGGCGCCAAGGATCTCTCAGCGGCGGTGAAGGCGCTGCGTAAAAGCTTCCGTCCCACGGCCGCGGGCAACCTGCCGCCTTTCGATGCCGGCGATGCCGCCAAGCTTTATCAGCAGCTGCTCGCGCCCGCCGAGCCCGCGCTCAAGGGCGTGACGCAGCTCTATGTAGTGACCGACGGTGCGCTCGAAAGCCTACCCTTGGGCGTGCTGCTGAGCGTGCCGCCTTCGGCCGATACCCTCACCGCGCCCGACGATCTGCGCAATGCCCCTTGGCTCGCGCGGCGCTATGCGGTGAGCGTGCTGCCCTCGGTCTCCTCCTTGAAGTCGCTCCGGCAATTCGTCAGTGCCGCGCACGCGCCGCAGCCCTTCATGGGCTTCGGCGATCCGGTGTTGAAGCCGCAACCGGGCGACAATCGCGGCGCGCCGGATACAGCGCGCGGCGGCACCGTCCAATCCGTGTATCGCGGCGGCGCGGTCGATCAGGCGGAGCTGCGCGACCTGCCGTCGCTGCCCGAAACCGCAGGCGAGCTCCAGGCCGAAGCCAAGCTGTTCAACGCCAGCGCAGACTCGGTGATGCTGCTTGCGGCCGCAACGGTGACCGCGGTCAAGCATGCCGATCTGTCGAGCCGCCGCATCGTCGCCTTCGCCACCCACGGCCTCTTGGCGGGCGATGTCGGCATCGCCGAGCCTGGGCTGGTGATGACGCCACCTGCAAACCCTACGCCGGAGGATGACGGGCTGTTGAAGGCGAGCGAAATCGCGCAGCTCAAACTCAACGCCGATCTCGTGATCCTGTCGGCATGTAACACCGCCGCCTCCGACGGCACGCCCGGCGCCGAAGGTTTCTCTGGACTGTCGAAGGCGTTTCTCTATGCCGGGGCGCGCTCGCTGATGGTTTCGAATTGGTCGGTGGTGTCGAGCTCGACGGTCGCTCTAATGACCCGCATGGCTGCCCATCTTCAGGAAAAGAGCGTCGGCCGGGCCGAAGCGCTGCGCCGCGCCGAGCTCGATCTGATGGACGACAGGGATCATCCGGAATTCGCCCATCCGCTGTTCTGGGCGCCGTTCGTCGTCGTCGGCGAGGGCAGCGTGAGTCAGTAGCCCCCGCCAATGAATCAAGAGAGCTTTTAGATAAGCCCTAGTTATCAGCAGTCATTGCAAAGGCGGTAAGGCTTATAACTGATAATTATCAATCAAAACGACCCTTCATCGATGTCTGCTTTACCGCTCAAAAGCGGACATTAGATCGCTGAAGCGGAATGCCCGCTTTGTGCCAAAAGGAGACATTCAAACTGACCCACTATAGCGGTTCGGTTACCGGAGATGTCATGCGGTCTTGGGTCCATCCTTTAGCTTGGGAAGCTCGTCCCGCATTGATCAGTCAGACTTACTTGCGCCAAGGCACCAGCATCGACACGCGGTCCTTATAGCGGCGGTATTCGTCGCCGAAAAGATCAACCAGATCGCGCTCTTCCAAAAAGATGCCGACGAAGATGTAAGCCGTGGTTACCGCCGCGAACAGCATGTGTCCGGCCGTCATCGTTGGCGTTGCCCAGAACGCGATGATGAAACCGAGATAAATTGGGTGTCGCACAAACTGGTAGTACATGGGCGTCCGAAAGTGAGGAGCGGGAATCGAGCGGCCGGCGAGATTGCTTGCCACCTGATGCAATCCAAACAGTTCGAAATGGTTGATCAGGAACGTACTGGTTAACACGATCAGCCAGCCAGCGAACGACAGGACTGTTACCGCCATAGCGATTTGCGGATTGTCGATCTCCCACATGAGTACCGGAATCGGGCGCCACTGCCAGAACAAGAGGATGAGCGCCAGGCTCGCGAACAGCACATAGGTGCTGCGCTCGACCGGAGCCGGTACGAATTGCGTCCACCATCGTTTGAACTGCTTGCGCGCCATTACGCTGTGCTGAATGGCAAAGACGGACATAAGGAGAATGTTGACGATGAAAGCTTCGGTCAACGGTACGACCGTTCCGGTGTCGATGGTCTTCGGCACCACGAGGCCCGAGACGAAGCCGATGGCATAAAGGAAGGTGACGAAGAATACAACGTAGGATGCGAGTCCGTAGAGAAACGCTATGAACCGGCCCATGTGGATCCTCCCTGTTTCAAACGTTGCTTGTGGTGTTTTCGATACCTCCGTCGAATCCGACCCGTATATGCAAATGCGGGCACCAGCGGCACCCACGATACAAATCGAAGTCGCCTACAAGATTGAAACCGTGTCTACCGATGACACTAGGCCGCCAATTTATGGAACGGAGACTTTGGATCGTCGCCGTTTTGTTGGCAGCTCCAGAACAAGCCCGTCTTCGACCGTACACGAACATTACATCGTTTCTGGTTCGACGCCTACCAATGTCTGCTTTGGGTCAAAAGCGGACATGACGGGATGACTTTGGGATGTCCGGTTTACCCTCAATAGCGGACATTGCTTGACGCAAGTAGCAGGTCCGCTTCGTGCCACATTCAGACATGCGCTAATAGCCGCCACAGCGAAGATCGATCGATAGCGGCCGAAGATAGTGGCTAGCCTTTTGAGCCGCTGCTCGGGTCCGCCTTAGTATTGGTCTCCTTGATCGCCTCAAACACGGATTGAGGGTTGGCAGGCTGGGTCATGGCCTGTGCTTCCTGATCGACCCGGTTATGAATGAGCGGATTATCCCGACGGACCTCTTCCAGAAGCTCGATCACCTTCGCAGTCTTCTGCTCGGTCAAGATCGCAAGCTCTAAGTTGAGTAGCTCGTGGTGTTGGGCAAGCTCTTCCTCGTTCCGCTGGGTAGCCAGGATCAAGACCACCATGTAGAGCGAGACCAGCGACACCGCGCCTTCCAGCCATGCGAAGGGAGGCGGATCGATGGGACGATAGCCGAGCGCGGCAGCGAGGAGATTCGCGGCGATCCATCCCATCACTGTGACGGTTAGCACGCCGATGAATCGGGGACGACCCAGCATCGCTGTAATGCGCTCTACGGCGCGCTGAGGCGGCGTGGCTTTCTCGTGGTGCTCGGCACGGATTTGAGCAATCGTCCGGATGGTCTCTTCGATATGAGCCTGAAGGATCGGTGGGGGGGCATTTTCGTCAGCCATTGTCTATCCTCGGCAACAATAAGGGGGATGATGGGGAGTATTTGCTCGACATTCCCGGGACGGCGAGGAATAGGAGCTTATACAAGGCTTAAAGCTTAGCACTTTGCGACCGGGCAGCGATTGAGAAATGGCACACAACCAGCCTCAGACGCTGAGCAGGCCCAATGTCCGCTATGGGTCAAAAGCGGACCTGGCGGGATGACATTGGGATGTCCGGTTTACCCCCGATAGCGGACATTGGTTGGCACGCGTGTCGGCTGATAACTGAGAATTATCTACTCGCGTAGCAGCTGATTGTTATCACGACCTGGAAAACCGTTTCTGCAAACTGACCCATTACCCATCGTTTGCCCCCAACAATCATAAACATACCCACTACTAGCACGCGGCCGGCCAAAGGCATGGATGGTGCCGTACTTGATAACGTCCTGACCAAGCCAAGGCTTTGAGCGTGCGATATCGCATGTTAAGCCGAACGCCGCTGCACCAGCGCATGCAGCTGGCCGAGCGCAAAGGCAGCCAGAACCAGGCCGAGATAAGCCATCGTAAGATCGTCCTTCCAATCCGTGAGCGTCCCGCGTTCGATCCCCGCATTGGGGACAGCCGGCTGCAGTCCCATGGCACGGACGTCATCCGCCATGCGGAAAAATCCCACCGCGGCTAGCAGGGGAACGGCGACCATAAGCGCCACCAGCCCGTGCTTGATGCGTTGCATGGCATCGAATTTCCGCATCGTGATCCAGAGGCCAAGGCAACCATGCAGCCAGCCTGGCGCCAACAGCACCAATTGCTTGCCCTGCGTGCCAGCCCTGAGCAGGGTCCTGATGACCGAGGCATAGGAGGGCTCTATCGCGAACAGCGTGGTACCGAGCCGGGTTTCCACGGCATGGCCGATGAGCAGCATCGGAAAGCTGAACCCCGCGGCCAGGCGGAGAATCTCGATCGGCGGCAATTTCCATTCGCGCCGGCTGTAGAGCGTCCACAGCGCTAGCGAGAAATGGATCGCAGCCGAGCCATAGAGCAGGATCGTGGCCGGCAAGGTGTGCCAGAACGCCATTTCGTAGCTCAGCCCGCTTTGCGCGAGAGCAAGTGAAAAGATCCCGAGCGCATGATTGAGCAGGTGGACCGCGATATAGGCGAACATCACTAGGCCTGTAGCCAGGCGCACGCGTCGGTGGGTGAAATGCGAGAGCAGACTCATGGATCTTGGACCAACCTTTGTAGCCGGTCTGGTTTAGGGCAACTCTTGCACGTCAGTTTTGCCCATAAGCCGACTTACGATAAGCGATATCCTCGTCCCCTTATCCCTATTTCCCGTATGCAATTTGGTTGGGGTGACCTGCCGCCGAGCTTTTGTTAAGCTTTGCCTATCATCCCATAAGTGAGAGGGCGTCATGGCCATCAGCTTCACCATCAATGGCAAACCGGTCAACGTCGACGCCGCGCCAGAGACTCCGCTGCTTTGGGTGGTGCGCGAGCACCTGAAACTCACCGGCACGAAATACGGCTGCGGCGCTGGTATGTGCGGCGCCTGTACTGTGCATCTCGACGGGAATGCCGTGCGCTCGTGCCAGACGCCGCTTGCGGCGGTGGCGGGCAAGAGCGTCACCACCATCGAGGGCCTATCGGCCAATGGCGACCACCCACTGCAGCAGGCTTGGGTCGCGCTGCAGGTCCCGCAATGCGGCTATTGTCAGTCCGGGCAGATCATGCAGGCCGCGGCGTTGCTCGCGAGCAACAAAAATCCAAACCGCGACGACATTATTCGCCATATGGACGGCAATATCTGCCGCTGCGGTACATATCCGCGCATTGCCCGCGCTATCGAGCTCGCTGCCAAACAGGGAGCCTGAGCCATGGATACGATCGAACGCAACCCGGACGGCACGATATCGCGGCGCGGTTTCCTCGGTGGCGCGGCCGGCCTTACCTTCGCGCTGAGCATTTCTGGAGCATTGGTTGCACGGCCGAGCGCGGCGTTTGCGGCCGATGCAGCGACTAAATCTATGGGTGCCTGGGTCACCATCGGCCACGATGGCGCCATCGTGATCAACATTCCTGTGGCAGAAATGGGCCAAGGCTCGCTCACCGGTCTAGCTATAATTTTTACCGAGGAGCTCGACGCCGATTGGTCGCAGGTGACTATCGCCTATCCGCCGGTAATCCCCAGCATCTTTGGCAATCCGATGTTCGGCGACATGATGGTCACCTATGGCAGCGGTTCGACGCGTGGTTATTGGGATAAGATCCGGCTGCAGGCGGCAGCCGTGCGCCGCGTACTGATGCAGGCGGCAGCGGATCGTTGGCATGTGCCGCTCGCCCAACTGCACACCGAACCGAGCCAAGTGGTTCACGCGGCGAGCAACCGGAAGCTGAGTTACGGTGCGATCGCAAGCTTCGCTCAAGTGCCAGCGACCATGCCGGCGATCGATAAATCCGAGCTCAAGCAGCTCGCGGATTACCGCATTCTTGGCAAGAACACTGCACGCCGTGACATTCCCGCCAAGACCACAGGCGCTGCTCAATACGCTATCGACGTGCAAGTGCCCAACATGGTCTACGCGACTGTGCTACGCGCGCCGGTCGAGGGTGCGACCCCCGACCAGGTCGATGACAGTGCGGCCTTGACCGTGCCCGGTGTGCTCAAGGTCGTTGCCCTGGAACATTCGGTCGGCGTCGTCGCAGATAGCGTCGAGGGCGCCTTCGCCGGGCGCGACGCGCTAAAGGTAAGCTGGTCTAGCGCACCGGCCAGCTCTTTTAACAGCGCCGATGGCCTGAAGGATTTTCTTGCCCGCGCCGCAAAGCTCGACGACAAGGGTGTCAGCTTCTTCGCCCAGGGCGACATCGATGGAACCTTTACCAAGGCGGCAAAGGTGATGAGTGCGCAATACAGCTCGGATTACGTCTATCACGCGCAGATGGAGCCGATGAACGTCACCGCCGCGATCAATCCGGCGGGTGACGGAGCCGAAATCTGGATCGGAACGCAAGGCCCGAGCATCAACGTCAACGCCGCCGCAGCGATGCTCAAGACAACCCCAGACAAGATCAAGCTCAACCAATTCTATCTCGGCGGCGGCTATGGCCGGCGCAGCCCGGCCGACATGCTACCTGAAGTGTTCCCCCTAGCGCGGGCGATGCGGCGGCCTGTGAAGCTGATTTGGACGCGCGAGCAGGACGTTAAATCGGCCCAGATGCGGCCGATGACGGGTCACCAGATCGAGGCGGCGCTTGATGCCGACGGCAAGATCACAGGCTGGCGCCACCGCGTGGTCGGAGAATCAGTGGAAGCCTATCGCGGCGGTGAACAAGCACTCGAGGACGCCAAGGGCCTCGATGGTATTGTTCTCGAGGGGGCGAAGCACGAATACGGCATCCCCAACCAGTCGATTCTCTATTTGCGCGAGAAGCGTGGCGTCGCCGTCGCCGCCTGGCGCGGTATCGGCGCAGGCTACAACAAGTTCGTCATCGAATCCTTCATCGATGAACTGGCATCCGCGCAGAAGGCCGATCCGGTCGCGTTCCGGCTCGACCTGCTCCAGAACGAGCCGCGGGCCCAGGCGGTGATCAAGGCGGTGGCGGACAAATCGGGATGGGGCAACAAGCTGGCGGACGGACATGCAATGGGTTTCGCCTACGCCCAGGTGGTCGAGACCTATGTCGCCGCGGTGGGCGAGATCTCGCTCAATCCCAAGACCGGAATCATCCGCGCGTATCGTTTCTGGATCGCGCTCGACCCGGGCATCGTCATCAACCCCGACAGTGTACTGGCACAGACCGAAGGCAACGTGATCTTCGGCCTTAGCCAGACGATGAAGGAGCAGATGTCGATTTCTGCAGGCCAGGTGCAGCAGAACAATTTCTTCGATTATCCGGTGCTGCGCATGTCGGACATGCCAGAGATCGACATCCAGATCATGCCGACCGACAATCCTGCCAAGGGCATGGGCGAGGCTGCTTTGCCGCTGGTCGCGCCCTGCGTCGCCAACGCCGTGTTCCAGTTGACCGGCAAGCGATTCCGGGCATTGCCGCTCTCACCGGAGCGGATCAAGGCGGGTCTGGCCTCGGCATAAGGCAGCGTGGCCCTAGGGCAGCATTTTTCGTGCTTTGTCGACGTCGGCGGGCGTGACCGTTGCAGTTCCGTCACCGAAATAGCCGTTGACGAAATTCGCAACTGCGGCGAGTTCGTCGTCCGAATGGCCTTTACCGAAAGGCGGCATGTAGATGTGCTCCGCCGGCAGCGACACGTGGCTGCCCGACAGCAGTATCGCCAGCATATTGGTCGCGGCGGCATCGTTCACCGTGCGGCTACCGAGCAAGGCTGCATAGGGCGATTGCGCGCCATTACCGTCCCAATTGTGGCAATTGGCACAGTTGCCTGCGAAGACCTGTTCACCGAGACCGGCGGCCGGCGTGGCACCTGAAGCCGCCGGCGGATTCTGCGCGATTGCGGGCACTGTTTGGATGGGCGCGATCGAACGCAGATAGACGACGATGGCACGGATGTCATCCGGCGTGAGGTAGCTCAGGCTGTCGACGATGGCTTCGGCCATCGGTCCACTCGCTGAACTGTGGCCATCCGCATGAGCGGTAGTGAGAAAGGATGTCAGATCCGCGTCGCTCCAGGCACCGATACCTGATTGCGCATCGGAGGTGATGTTATAGGCCATCCAACCCTGCGCTACCGTCCCGGCGAATTTCCGCGAATTATCGAGACTTTGCGTAAATCGCCGGGGCGTATGGCATTCGCCGCAATGCTCCAGCCCCTCGACAAGATATTGGCCGCGATTCCATTCCACCGACTGCGCCGGGTCGGGCGCGAGCCGCTGATCGGGATTGAAGAAGAAATTCCAGAAAGTAAGCGCCCAGCGCTGATTGTAGGGGAAGGAGAGCGTGTTCTCCGGCAGTACGCTATGCGCCGGCGGCAGGCTGAAGAGATAAGCCTTGATCGCTAGGATGTCATCGCGCGACAGCTTGGTATAGGCGGTATAGGGAAATGCCGGATAAAGGTGCTCGCCGTCTTTAGCGATGCCCTGCTGCATCGCGCGGATGAAATCGTCATCGCTCCACGAGCCGATGCCGGTATCAACATCGGGCGTGATGTTGCGCGAATAGAGCGTGCCGAAGGGCAGCTTGAAGGCGAGGCCGCCGGCATAGGGCGTGCCGCCGGGCGCGGTGTGGCAGGCAATGCAATCGCCCGCCCGCACCAGATATTCGCCTCCCGCAACCGCCGGATCGACGGCGGACGGCGGGCTCAGTTGTGTGACCGCTGGTGCCGCCAGTGTCTGCGCCAGACCGGGTGCAGCGGTCGACAGGACGGGTCCAAGCACGAAGCCTACGAGTCGAAAAAACCGCGCGATTTTCATCGCAGCCTCCCTCGGGGCGGCTCTTAAGGCCGCGCCGTTTATTCCGAAGATTCAGCATCAAATAGGCAGCGGGGGCAACTTGCATTTGCAATACAATCCTTTCGGCCAGGGTGGAGGCGATCCGCGGACCAAAACCCTGCTTTGTGTCCGGGAACGAAAGCGATCTGGCCACCAGTTACGGCCGTCTGACAACATCATAGAGGCGGTGGTGGATGCATCCAGTGCTGCTGCAAAAAGTCTACGAAGGCGCGCACCTTTGGTAGAAGCAGTCGGTTGCGCAGGGTTAGGATGCTCAATGGCGCTTTCACGGACTACCCGCCTGAAGAATGAATTGGCACACAACATGCTTAAGTCCCATTGAAATTGATTTAACCCGGCGTAATGTGTTGATTGAGATCGCCTCTCCCATGGCGGTCAAAACTGCGCCTAACGTGGCAACGCACAGGTTGCGGCTATCGGAGAGCTTGTCATGTCCAAGGTATCCTTCGCAGTGAATGGAGAACCTCGCGAGCTAGAACTCGACACGCGGACCTCGCTACTCGACGCGCTACGCGAGCACTTGCATCTCACCGGCACTAAAAAAGGCTGCGATCACGGCCAGTGCGGCGCGTGCACGGTAATTGTAGGCGGCCGGCGGATCAATTCATGCCTGACGCTGGCGGTGATGCATCAGGGCGACACCATCACTACCGTTGAGGGGCTAGGCACCCCCGAGAACCTGCACCCGATGCAGGCTGCCTTCGTGAAGCACGATGGATTTCAGTGCGGCTATTGCACGCCTGGTCAGATTTGCTCGGCCGTCGCAGTGCTCGACGAGATCAAGGCCGGCATCCCGAGTCATGTCAGCACGGAATTGACCGCGTGTCCGCAAGCGACGGATGCCGAGCTCCGCGAGCGAATGAGCGGCAACATCTGCCGTTGCGGTGCGTATTCCAACATTATCGAAGCGATCACCGAAGTCGCCGGGAAGCAGGTATGAAGTCCTTTACTTACGAGCGCGCGCATTCGCCTGCCGAGGCTGCGTCCGCCGCCGCGCGCATCCAGGGTGCCAAATTCATTGCCGGAGGCACCAACCTCCTCGACTTGATGAAGCTTGAGATCGAAACGCCGGCGCATCTGATCGACGTGAACGGCCTCTCGCTCGACAAGATCGAAACGACACCCGAGGGAGGGCTGCGCATCGGCGCACTGGTACGCAACACCGATCTCGCCGCCGATATGCGCGTGCGGCACGACTATGGCCTACTCGCGCGCGCGCTGCTCGCGGGCGCCTCGGGCCAGTTGCGCAACAAGGCGACGACCGCGGGCAATCTGCTCCAGCGCACCCGTTGCCCTTATTTCTATGACACCAACCAACCATGCAACAAACGGCTGCCAGGCAGCGGCTGCACCGCGATCGGCGGGTTCAGCCGCCAGCATGCCGTGATAGGCATAAGCGAATCGTGCATCGCTACCCATCCAAGCGACATGGCGGTGGCGATGATTGCCCTCGATGCGATGGTGGAGACGGTTCGCCCCGATGGCACAACGCGGAGCATTCCGATCGCCGCGTTCTATCTGCTGCCCGGTGACACGCCGCACATCGAGACCACACTGGCGTCCGGTGAGTTGATAATTGCGGTCACCCTGCCCAAACCGATCGGCGGCATACACATTTATCACAAAGTCCGCGACCGCGCCTCTTATGCCTTCGCGCTGGTTTCGGTCGGCGCGATCCTGCAGCGCGACGGCACTGGCCGCGTCGCTCTCGGCGGCGTCGCTCACAAACCCTGGCGCGTCGAGGCGGCCGAGGCGGAGATGCCGCGTGGCGCTAAGGCCGTTACGGCTGCATTGCTCGCCGATGCCAATCCGACGCGCGAGAACGCATTCAAAGTGCTGCTGGTCGAGCGCACGCTCGGCGCGGTGCTGGCTGACGCGAGGTCCTAAAGTCATGAGGTTCGACACCCCCGCCAAGGCCAATCCAATCGACCAGCTCAAGATCATCGGCAAGCCCACCGACCGGATCGATGGTCCGCTCAAGACCACCGGCACCGCGACCTATGCCTATGAGCATCACGATATCGCGCCCAGTCCCGCCTATGGCTACGTGGTCGGGTCGGAGATCGCCAAAGGCCGGATCGCCTCGATCGATCTGACCGAGGCCGACGCTTCGCCGGGCATACTCGCCATTGTCACGGCGGAGAACGGCGGCAAGCTCAACAAAGGCGACTTGAACACGGCCCAGCTGCTCGGTGGCCCCGTCATCGAGCACTATCATCAGGCTATAGCGGTCGTGGTCGCCGAGACATTCGAGCAGGCCCGCGCCGCCGCGCAGCTCATCCGCGTCAGTTATGTCCGGGCTACGGGAACGTTCGATCTCGCGGCGGCGAGGGACTCCGCGATCAAGCCCGAGCCAGGTTTCATTGGGCCGCCCGATACCGCCGTCGGCGACTTTGCCGGCGCGTACGCTGCGGCGCCGATCCAGCTTGATGCGACCTACACCACGCCCGATCAGGCGCACGCGATGATGGAGCCGCATGCTTCGATTGCTTCCTGGAATGGGGACAAGCTTACGCTTTGGACCTCGAACCAGATGATCGATTGGAGCACGGGCGACTTGGCGAAGACGCTCGGCATCCCCAAAGCGAATGTCCGCCTTATCTCGCCGTTCATCGGTGGCGGCTTCGGCGCCAAATTGTTCGTGCGATCCGACGCGCTGCTCGCCGCGCTAGGCGCGCGCGCGGCCAGCCGGCCGGTGAAAGTGGCGCTGCCGCGACCCTTCATTTTCAACAACACTACGCACCGGCCCGCCACCATCCAGCGAATCCGCATCGGCGCGACCATGGACGGCAAGATCACCGCGATCGGCCATGAGAGCTGGTCCGGCGATCTGCCAGGCGGCGGCCCGGAAACCGCGGTCGGCCAGACCCGATTCCTCTATGCTGGCGCCAACCGTATGACCGCTATGCGGCTCGCAGTGCTCGATCTGCCTGAAGGCAACGCCATGCGCGCTCCAGGTGAGGCGTCAGGAATGATGGCGCTAGAGATTGCGATCGATGAAATAGCCGAGAAGCTCCGGCTAGATCCAATCGAGTTTCGTATTCTCAACGACACCCAGGTCGATCCCGAACAACCCGACCGGCCTTTCTCGCAGCGCCACCTCATCGACTGCATGCGCACTGGCGCCGAGCGCTTCGGCTGGAGCAAGCGCAATCTGCTGCCCGGCAAGACTCGCAATGGGCGCTGGTTGGTCGGCATGGGCGCCGCCGCCGCGTTTCGCAACAACCTTGTCGCAAAGTCGGCGGCACGCGTCCGAATTGATGGCCGCGGCATTGTGATGGTCGAGACCGACATGACCGACGTCGGTACCGGCAGTTACACGATCATCGGTCAAACCGCTGCCGAGATGATGGGGGTGCCCCTAGACAAGGTGGTGGTGCGCCTGGGTGACTCGACCTTTCCTGTCTCGTGCGGCTCTGGTGGGCAATGGGGCGCAAACAACTCCACCGCTGGCGTTTATGCCGCATGCGCCAAATTGCGGGAGGCCGTAGCTGGGAAGCTCGGCTTTAACTCCGCCGACGCGGTGTTTGCGAACGGTCAGGTTCGCTGCGGCAATCGCAGCGTGTCGCTCGCCCAGGCAGCAGGCGCGAACGGCCTCGTCGCCGAAGACGCGATCGAATATGGCGACCTTGACAAGAAGTTTCAGCAATCAACCTTCGGGGCCCATTTCGTTGAAGTCGGGGTCGACTCAGCTACAGCAGAGATCCGGGTACGGCGCATGCTTGCGGTGTGCTCCGCGGGCCGCATCCTCAATCCGAAGTCGGCGCGCAGCCAAGTGATCGGAGCAATGACTATGGGCGTCGGCGCGGCTCTCATGGAGGAGCTCGTCGTCGATAAGCGCTTCGGCTTCTTCGTCAACCATGACCTGGCTAGTTATGAAGTGCCTGTCCATGCCGATATTCCGCATCAGGAGGTTATCTTTCTAGATGAAACCGATCCGATCTCGTCGCCGATGAAAGCCAAAGGTGTCGGCGAACTCGGCATCTGCGGGGTTGGCGCGGCGATCGCCAACGCGATCTACAACGCCACCGGCGTGCGAGTGCATGACTATCCGATTACGCTTGATAAGCTTCTCGGGCGCCTGCCGGACATGGGATGAGGAGATGGATGCGAATGATATTGACCAAGACGCATCGTCTGCATTGGGTCAGAAGCCGACATGACAGCATGACATTAGAATGTCCGATTTACCCCCGAAAGCGGACATTGGTTGGCATGGATATCGGCCGATAACTGTGAATTATCAGTCAACAAGGCATTCAAATCCTGGGCTCGCAACCAACTATGTCGAATAGTTCTGCGGACACAAGTCTAGGTTCAGGTTAAGGGCCTGCAACCGAAGGATGCCGCTCTCAGAGTGGCAGGATACGGCTGATTATGAAGCCGGCGCCCAGGGTAATCAGGAGACTCGCCAGCGGCTTTTTCTCGACTTGGCGGGTGAGCGCCTTGCGGAATGCAGGGCCGCTTTGGACGTGCTTTACCAGCGCGGCAAAATCCGATTTGAGTGCGTCAAGATCGTCGCCGATGGTGTCGATATCGTGTTTGCTCTTGGTGCTCTCGGTCATGTTCATTGGCTCCCTGTTGAATGGGTTACATGTATGCAGACTTAGCGCGTACCCCGCATTGTCGTGGTGATCCGCCGGTCGGCATCGGGCGTCGTTTCGCGCACTGGCTCATGGTCATCGCGCAAGCCCCCAGCGAGGGCACCGCTCACGGCAGCGATAAAGGCACCTATCACCATCGCAAGGGCGGTGACGATGGAGATTTCTGACGCTCGCTTCCGCGCCGCGTCTATCTGGCTTATGACGGTGTCGACACGGGCCTGCGCGTCGAACTGACTCAAACCGGTGTGGGCAACGATGAGCTGTCCGAGATAGGCGCGATCATCCGGCGTTATTCCCCCATTGATGAGATCGCGTGACAGGATTCGTGAAGTTTCACCGCGCATGTCGGCATTGGCGGCAGAAGTTCCGGACGCGGAAGTGGGCGCGGGCATTGCCGCCGGCGCCGAATTGGCTGGCGCTGCCGCGGCGTCAGTCGTTACGGCCGGTCTGTAAAGGGTATCGACAAAATAGTCCGATTGATCGGCGCTACGCCCGACCGCTCCACCGGCGGCGCCCGCGGCGACGCCGCCGAGGGTAATCGCGCCTGCGCCCGCAAGCAGCACTGCGCCGGCAACGCTCGCGAGGCACCAGGCGAGAAAGCCGTGTGCCGAATCACGAAAGAATACCTCGTCGCTGTGTAGCCCCGTCCATTTGGTTCGCAGGCGCCCGGCGATATAGCCGCCTATGGCGGATGAGAGCCATTGCACCACGATGAGCCACGCAACGGCAGCAATACCGACGGTGGCAGCGCTGGCGCGGGAATTATACCAAGGCGATACGGCCGCGAGGCCGAGGCCGCCGCCCAGCACAATCAATATGAGAGTGGTGGCCACCGCAGCAAGCGCGCCTGCCACGATGGCGCCCCAAGAGGCGGCAGAGGCCGCGCGGTTGTCGCTGTCCAAGGGCAGGCGATCGCTATCGAGGATGGTCATGATGCAAACTTTCCGGTCAGTGCCAGATCAGGGCGAGCAGGATGATGATTGGAATGGGAACGCCGAGAAGCCAGAGGAGGATACCGCGACCCATGATAGATCCTTTCAAAAGAGAGTGAAGAAAACGCGTGCCACACAAACACGATAGCGGAATCGCGTTATAGAAGTTCGGCGCTGAACCCGGCCGCGATCCAGGTTTTTTGTCGATATGGATTGCGCCGACACGAGTCCGAAAGCGACCGTTACTTTTTCAGCGCATCCCGCACTGCGTCTTTCACGCCGCCTACGGCGTTCTGGATCTTGCCTTTGGCCTTGTCCGACCTGCCGTCGGCCTGCAGCTTGGCATCGCCCGTCACCTTGCCAATCGCTTCCTTCACCGCGCCCTTGGCCTGATTTGCGGATCCAGCGACCCTGTCTTTATCCATGGTTCTGCCCTCCTGTTGTTGACGTCGGCCACGCGCGACAGGATTAGAAATATCGCGCGATTGCATTTAGCTTTCGGAACATAGCAGGCCGGGATGCCACGAACGGGTCGGGAAATACCTAGATGCGCAACGGAATGGCCTTAGAACCCTCCGCCGCATGCCTGGCATTACAGGGCGGATAGACTTGCCGCGCGCGGCTGGACGCCAATCAGGCTACGTGTGAAGCGCACGCCACCAGCGTGCAGGCTTCATCTCCATGCTTTCATCGCGCTGCCGCTAGCGGCAGAGCTAACGGCTGGCGGGAGGCAACGAAGGCTTGCCTTCGTGGGCGACCAGAAGGTCGTGCATGTCGTTGGCGTGTTCTTCCTCGGTAACCAGAATGCCTTCCAGCATGGTCCGGGTGGCCGGATCGTCATTGCCAAAGTAACGAATGAGCTCCCGATAATGGTCGACCGCAATGCGCTCGGCGATCAGGTTTTCGCGGATCATGCCGACAAGGTTTCCGCCTTCCGCGTATTGCGAAGCCGAGCGCGTCAGCAGCCCTTCGGGGTTGAAATTGGGAGTGCCGCCAAGTTGGTTGATGCGCTCGGCGACTGCCATCATGTGTTCCTGCTCTTCTTTCGCATGTTGGGCGAATTCGTCTTTCACGCCTTCGCTCGATATGCCCGATGCCGCGACGGCGTGCATCGTATAGCGCAGCACACAGACGATTTCGGTCGCCAGCACCGATTGCAATATCTCGATCGCTTGATCGACATCGCCTTTGTAGGTCGACGTCACATTGCCGGTTTCAAGATGCTGCCGAGCCCGAGCACGAAGCGTTTTCACGTCGGTCAAGAACGGCTTGCCGGCGGCGTCCGGTGGCGTGGTTTTACTCATGGATGCCTCTCTCGGCTGGCATGTTGTCGCCAAGATTTATCACAAGCGACTGCTCACGGGCGCACATTTCTTTTTGCATGACCGGCAGGTCGATCGAATTGATCGCCGGCTTATTGCCAGTGTCCTTCGACCCAGACATAGCCATTGCTGCTCTGCTGCCATTGCCCAGGAACCCACATGCCCGTTTGACTGGGCCGTTGCTCATAATGGCCGCCAAGCCAGATCCACTTGCTGCCGGTCCAACCCCAATGGCCGGGCTGCCAATAGACCGTCGGGCCTGGCGCGGGCGGGATGACTTCGGCCATCGGCGGCGGTGGAGCGTTCGGCGCGATATAGATGGCGTGTTCATCCGGGGCTTGAGGTGGAATCACGGTGTAGCCCGGCGGCGGGGGCGGCGGCGGCGCTTGGTAGGTGCCGCAACCGGCGGCCAGCAGCGCCAAAGCAGAAACGGTCAAGATCGGCAAATATCGATTGCGCATGAAAACCTCCATCGGGTTGAAGCCATGGACACTTAGCCTGGTGGGTGAGCGGCCCCGTTACAGGCCGGCCGCCTGTTACTGAACGACCAGGTCGTTCTGCACACCCACGACACCAGCAACTTGGCTCACAACATCGTTTGCGTGATTAACCAACTGATGCGAGCGAACAGATCCGGTCAGCTGAACCACGCTGTGATTGGTGACGACGTGGATGTCGAAAACCTTCAGCGAGGCATCATTTAAGATCGCCGCTTTGACCTTGGTGGTGATCGAAGCGTCATCGACGTAGTTGCCGGTGGTTTCGCGGGCAGGCGGTTGGGTTTGCGCGCAGCCGGCGAGTGCACAGCCCACGGCCACGCCCAGGATGACGATGCTTGACTTGATGGGATTACGCATGCGTTTTCTCCAGTGCTAAAGTGTGAAGACGAGTTCGATCGGCATGTCTGTCGGCCGTTAGATCCTTCCCAAAAGAATCAATATCAAAAGGATAATCAGGACGGTTCCCACGCCGCCACTCGGGTAGTAGCCCCAGCCGGCGCTGTAGGGCCAATGGGGCAGCGCACCGATAAGAATTAGAACGAGGACGATCAGCAGGATGAGAGAGAGGCTCATGAGGTTCCTTGTTTGAGGAGTTCGCGTTGAGGGAATGACGGGCAGACTTCGAGACGCCGCCTGGCGCGGGATGCATCGCTCCATGTTGCAATCTGGGGACATGCCCTGCCAATTTTCTCGATATGCTTTTGCACCGTGAAGATTGAATCCCGCGGGCAAACAATGACGATCGTCTTGCCCGTGCTGGTTAGGATGCGCATCTCGACGTTGCGCGTATCCAAGTCAGCGGCAAATTCCATCGCGACGGCGCGATAACGATCGGCAGCGGCCGCAAGGTTAAGGTTACTGACGGGCTTAAGTTTTGTGATGGGGGCAAGATTCATGTCGACGTCTCCATTCGTGCGGTTTCAGGGCTGCCGGCTCAGTTGTATTTACCGGTCAACCGATTCCAAAGCGGCCATGCCGCGGCGAATGCGGCGCAAATGCCGATCAGGACACAACTCATGTCGCCGCCATGACGGGAAATTACGAGGCAGGTCGCCGATATCAACGCCTGACCAGCGGACATCCATAAGTCGCCGGTATAAATCGCCGTCGGCGGCTCTATATCGTTGCTAAGGGTTCCACCCTTACCAGCCATCAGCCTAACTTCGGTTCGCTCTATCACGCTCATTGCAATGCACTCCTCGCTATACGCCGGCGTTAGCTCGTCTGCTGTGCGGATCGGATGATGAAAGTCGGCATTTGCGGCAGGCGAACTTCCATGTGGACGACGCGCGCGCCCTTCCACAGCTCAATCCCGTGGTAATGGGGACGACGCTGCAGCATGGTGAGGGCCATATCGACCGCCTCACGCTCGCCAGAGCATTCGATCGTTTCATTGGAGGCAAGCGAACCGGTGGAATCGAGAAAATAGCATCTGTATTGAGCGACGTTTTGCACACGATTCCTCCCCTTTATTGAGCCATGCGTGCGGGGCTTATCGCCGATTTTGAAGGACGATGGCACGATCGCGCGCGACATAGGACCGCCGATCTTTTGTGTGCCGCGATGAGTTGACGTTGACCGCAAAATTAGCCTCCATTCGCAGCGTGACAGTGCGGCCTGCGGCATGGAGGGTCAATTCAGCCACTCCCCTAATGGACCACCGGAATCCATTGAGGAGAGCCTGGACGAAACTAATCAAACACCTGATTTTAAATGAAACCGGCGCGACCCGCAGACGGATTACTTCTCGGCGGACACCAGTCCGTGGCGGATGGCGTAACGGACGAGCCCAGCGACGTCGTGGATGTCGAGCCGCTCCATCAAGCTGGCGCGGTGGGATTCTATCGTCTTGACGCTGGCCGAGAGCAATTGCGCGATTTGCTTCGAGGACTTGCCTTCGGCGATCAGCTGGAGAATCTCGCGTTGGCGTGGCGTCAACAGGTCGAGTGAATTGGTCTGACCTTCCGGACGGCTGAGATAGGCGCTGATGACATGCTTGGAAATTCCCGGGCTGAGGAAAAGCTCACCGCGCGACACGGCCTGAATCGCCATTTCGAGTTCGCGCGGGGCCGCGCCTTTGAGCACATAGGCCGTCGCCCCGGCGCGCAACGCCTGTAGCACGTGGTTTTCATCCGCATGCATCGACAGCATGATAACGCGCACCTGTGCATGCTCTTTGACGATTTGGCGAGTCGCCTCGATTCCGTTCAGGCCGGGCATGGTGATATCCATGACCACGACGTTCGGCCGTACCGCGGTGATCTGATCCATAACGACACGCCCATCACCGGCCTCGCCGACCACCTCGATGCCCGGGAACTCGGCAAGCAGCGATTTAAGACTGGCGCGGATCAACAGGTGATCGTCGCAGAGCAGGACGCGGATTGTCGGCATGAGTGTGGCGTTTCCCCCCTTTCGATCCACTATACGGGGTTACCCTTCTAGTCGGTGAAACCATTCATGGTATTAACGCTGACCTGCTAATGCCTGCCTCGGTTGATTATTCAATCCTTATAGGGGATTGCCTGATAAAACTCTGGGCCGCGGGACGCCTACTATCACAGTAGTGAGTGGGAAAGCGGGGGTAAACCCTGCCGTGGCGGCTGAAAAAGGCGATGAGCCATGTCGGTGACTCGGCGTATCGGTAGGATCGGTAAAATCGGTATGAGAACCCCAACATTTTGGCGTTGCGTGATCTCGGTTTCAGGGTCGCGTGCCCAATTCGCACGGAAGCGCTTTCTCATCCAAACCGTGGTGACGCAACATATTACCGTCGCGACCGGTAGCAGTCAGATCTGACGAACACGAATATGACTTTCCCCCCGCCGCAGTTCGTGCATGACAGTTCGGAATGGATGACGCTCATCGTCCGGTCGATGCCGGTGGCACTTTATATCGCCGAGCCCGATTCAACCCTCACCGGGCCGCGTATTCTGAGCGACGAGATGGCTCAGCAGCTCGGCTATCAGGCCGCCGATTTCATCGCGGATCCGGCGTTGTGGGTTTCCCGCATACACCCTGACGATCTGCCGGAGGTGACGGCACATGCTAAAGCGCTCGGCGCCGCCGGCGCACTCGCGGTCGAATACCGCTGGCGCACGGCTGACGGCTCGGAACGGATGTTTGCGGATCAGGGCTTATTGATCCGCGATAAGGCTGGCCGGCCAGCGCACGTGCAGGGAATCGCATTCGACGTCACCGACCGTTACGCGATGGAGCACCGGCTCGTACGCGCGCAGAAAATGGCGGCGATAGGCCGTCTGAGTGGCGGCATCGCACACGAGATCAACAATCTGCTAACCGTCATCATGTGGAATCTCGATATGATGACGCGTTCACTTGCCGGCGGCAGCAAGGACTTCGACCGTGCCCATATCGCGCTGAGCGCGGTGCTGAAAGGCACAGGCCTGATGCAGCGATTGCTGAATTTCACCAAGCAGGATGAAGGCCGGGTTCGACCCATCGACCTGGCCGAGTTCCTGCCGCGCGTGGTGCAGACTCTGCTGCCGGTGATCGGCGCCGACACCATTGTCGAACTCAGGCTGTCGCCGGGCCTTGCCCCTGTAGCTGCCAATCCCACCCAACTCGAGCTGGCGCTCGTCAATATGGGGATTCATTTGCGCGGAAAGATGTCGGAGAGCGACTGTCTTGTCATCGAGGCCCACAATTCGCCGCACGACGAGTCGCGGGGTCTTTCAACCGCCAGCGTCATGCTGACGATTACGGGCATTCCATCGGAAGCCATTGCCGAGGTCGACGCAAGCGCCGACGACGCTCTCGCCATGGTCGGGACCTTTGCCCACAACACCGGCGGCCGGCTTACGGTCGAGAGCGGAACTGAAGGAATTCACGTCCGTCTGCTATTGCCGTGCGGCGATCCGGTTCAGCCCGAGATCGCTGACGATGAACATCATGTCGTTTTGGTGGTCGAGGATGATGCCGATGTTCGCAATGTCACGGTCGCCGGCGTCGTCGAATTAGGCTACCGGGTACTCGAAGCCGCAAGCGCAGAAGAGGCGCTCGACATTCTCGGTCGAGACGAGCATATCGACCTGCTATTCACCGATATCAGCATGGCCGGTATGAACGGGTTCGAGTTGGCGCGTCGCACGCTAAAGCTGCGACCGCGGATCAAAATTCTATTCGCCTCGGGCTACATCGCGTCCGCCCGCAACAACGACGGCCCGACCAACGAGTCGCCGGGTTCGTACGGGGAATTCCTGAAGAAGCCGTATCGCCATGAGGAGTTGGCGAGAGCGCTGCATCGTTCACTAGTCCAGTAGGCGTCGTATCCTCTCGTCCAAGGCGGCATAGGTGAACGGCTTGACGATAAGGTTGACGCCGGGATCAAGCCTGCCTTGGTGAAAAATGGAATTGCGCGCGTAGCCCGTCATGAACAGCACTTTCAGGGCTGGGCGCCGCCGCAGGGCTTCGTCAGCGAGTTTACGCCCATTCATTCCGGCCGGCAGTACGACATCCGTGAGCAGGAGGTGTATTTCGCCCGGTTCCGACGCGAGTTGCTCGAGCGCGGTTGCGCCCTCTCGCGCCACCAGCACGCGATAGCCCTGTTCTCTTAGCATCTCGGAGATCGACTGCGACAAGAGTTCATTGTCCTCTACGACAAGGATGGTTTCCGACCGCGGTCTAGCGGATACGGCCTTCACCCTGGCCGCATCCTGCGCCGCGGTATCTTCTCCAAGCAGCCGCGGCAGATAGAGCTTCACGGTCGTGCCTTCGCCGACCTCGCTGTAAATTTTTACGTGTCCGCCCGATTGCTTGACGAAGCCATAGACCTGCGATAGGCCGAGGCCGGTACCTACGCCAGGACCCTTGGTGGTAAAAAACGGCTCGAATGCTTTCGCGGCAACCTCCTGGGACATGCCGACGCCCGTGTCGGTAACAGCGATCATCACGTACTGGCCAGGCGTTATATCGGTCTGGGCTAAGGCGTAGGCTTCGTCGAGACAAGCGTTCTCGGTCTCGATGGTGAGCTTGCCGCCTTTCGGCATGGCGTCCCGCGCATTAATGGCCAGGTTCAGAAGCGCATTCTCGAGTTGATTGACGTCGCTCGACAGAGTCCAGAGACCCGCACCTAGGACAGTCTCTATGGCGATGTTTTCGCCAAGCGTGCGATGCAGGAGATTCGACATCCCCCGAACCAGACGGTTGGCCTCGATCGACTGTGGGTCGAGTGGCTGTTGCCGCGAGAAGGCCAACAGCCGCTGTGTCATCTCTGCGCTCTGTTCGGCGCCCCGCATGGCTAGTTCAATGGGTTCGCGAATCTTTGGGTCCGTCGGTTGCAGCCGCCGTTGTAGCATCTCGAGACTGCCGACAATGACTCCGAGCAGATTGTTAAAATCATGCGCGATACCGCCGGTTAGCTGACCTACAGCTTCCATCTTCTGAGCTTGGCGCAGGGCTTCTTCCGCCCTCATTCGCGCTTCATTTTCGACTTCCAGCTCGCGCGTGCGCTCTTTTACCCGTTCTTCCAGAGTTTCGGTAAACGCCCGGAGCTGTACGATTGCGCTTTTTCGTTCCGTGATATCCACGTTGACGCCGACAACACGAGTGGGCCGGCCTTCGTCATCATAGAAAATGATGTTCCTCTCTTCGATCCATCGCAACGCACCATCGGTGGGTCTGATGAACCGGAATTCGACTTGTGACTGCCGAGCCCTCTCGGCAAATGCGGTGTCCAGGTGATCGACAAGGCGGGGAACATCCTCCCGATAAATACATTTGAGCCAAGTGGCATAAAGCCCGTCAAATTCGGTCAGCCCATAGAGCGAAAGGAATTTCAGTGACGGACGAAACGTACCTTCTTGGATTTGCCATTCGAAAAGACCCAGACTCCCCGCTTCCTGGGCGAGATCCAGAAGTTCCAAGCTCTCCAGAGAGCCCGTCAATAGGCGATGCGGCCCCGATGGCGGATCCGTTTTCCCCTCATTCACGGACAGTTCCACCTGTGCGCTGACTTACGGTCATGTTGTTCTCGCAGCGTAGTCTTCTAACCGCCTAGCAGAAGTTTGGCTTCGGTCATCGCCTTCATTTTGCCGAAGGCAACGCGACGCGTTAGATGATTAAACCCGCATGAACTCGTTACAATGGTCTGCTCGGGTGCTAGCCATGTATACGCCCGTATGCGCGCGGCAATTGTTTCGCCGCTCTCAACTTTCGGATCCTGCACATCCACAGCGCCCACGCCAAGCTGCTTGTTTCCCAACCGCCCCTCGTAGTGCGACGTCATGTCGTGCTCAATAAGATACGACGAGCAATTTATTTGACAGATGAGGTCCGCCTTGTACCGGCCGTGGTCGAAATATCGATGTCCGATCTGTCCGTCGTATTCCTTGCCGACGGCGTAATTCCCCTGGCAAACATGCACGGATACGTGGATTTTCGTCGGAAGCCCTTCGATAGCGAGATTGATCGCGTCGACTGCCGCGCGCACTTCCGCGTCGTCGGAAATCGTGAACAGAGGCTCATCGATCTGGATATGCTCGCAACCTGCGTCGACCAGCATCTTGAAATTATGGCGGAGCAGCTTCGCGAGATCAGTCATCATCTTGGTAATGTCATTGTAGTACTCGTCATACGCCACCTTTGCCAGCATGTGCGGACCGGTTACGGTGATCTTGGCCGGTTTGCGGGTCAGCTCCGTGACCAGCTTGAATTCATCCAGTAATCCAAGATCGATATTTTCAGCGATCTCGCTCTTGCAGGTAGCGGCAGGATGAAAGACATTGGGATCATGCTTCGTAATCGGCTTCGGTCGCGTGCTTCCTTGGAAAGCTGGAATCTTTTGCCAAAAATGGTTCAGCATCGCGTTCGGCGGTGAGTGACGGTTATGCGTCCGCCGGTGCATCTCGCCCCCCGTGATGACGTCAATTTCGGCGATCTCCTGATCAAGCACCGCCGCCTGGCTGGCGCGGAATTGCGCATCCGCCATCGACGACATGGATAGCTGGCCGACCGCGAGAAGACGATCGAGCGGCTCAAACCAGTCTGGAACGCTATACGCACCGATGACTGTGGTGGCGTATTTTGGATATTTCATTGGCCTCCTTCATGCGATAGGCCACCCTATCCCTATGAGTTCATATAGCTTTCGGGGAGCGTAACGAATAGGTTCACCCTCGACTAAGCCACTGAAAAAACATGGGTTTTGACGTCGCCCATCCAAGCGGCATATGCACAACACCATCTGATTACGGGACTAATCCTCGATGGCAAGAAAACGGTCTTGTTGGAGAGCTTCCGTCAGCTTGCCCCCGGGGTTAATTGGTAGCTCATTGAGGGGGCGTTGTCTGTAATATACATTACCGAGTTAGTAGACGCGCTTTTTACGCGTACGTTTTAGGAAGATGAAATGTGACGCGCGCACGCACCAATTGATAACATTCACAAGATGCCTCTACGAGACGCCGCCGATCAAGTATCGTGACTTGTCTCCGACCGCGCGCAATCAAACCGGCACTTTCCAATTCCCTGGCTGCATTCGTGATTGTGGGTCTCTGAACCCCAAGCATTTCGGCCAGCAGGTTCTGAGTGATCTGCAGTGCATCATCGTCACTGCGGTCACGCATCATGAGCAGCCAACGCGCGAGCCGCTCTTTGAGGCTGTGCGCACCGTTGCACGCAACAGACACCAGGATTTGCTCCTGAAAGGCTTGGACGTAGGCATACATGAGACTTCGAAAATGCGGCATCGACGCCATGGCTCGTGCGAACGCTGCGCGCGACATCCTTGTCGCTTCCCCCGGAATCTGAATGAGAAGCCGGACAGAGGAAACCTTAGCACCGAAGACGGCTTGTACAGCCGAGCAGCCTTCTCGACCGATCGTCGCCATCTCGATGATTCTTCCGTCCGCATAAACCGCCACCACCGAGATAACACCGCTGTCGGGAAAGTATACATGGTCAAGCGCACTATCAGCGTCCATAAGGATCCGCTCGCGTTGGCAGCGAATATGTTCAAGCTCCGGTATAAGCCGCTTCAGATTGGAGGACGGCAGGGCGAGCAAAAGCCGATTGCGGGGCCAATTGGATTGATCACTCATTCGCCCTAAATGGCACTAGGTTCGCTATGGTTGCAAGTGTGGCCGCATTGTGCCGGCATTCCATGTTTCCCCAAGTCCAGCATGCGGTTGCCAACGAAGAACGGAGAATAAAGCGGACACTCGTGGCAGCAGAAACGAGTGAGAATGGGCACCTAGTACCTCCTTTATTCGACCGCATAGCTAAGTAGTTTCCGCCTCTTCCGTAAGTATTTTCCTGTGCTGCTGCGGTTGCTACGGCCTTGATACGATTACTTTGACATGCAGAATTTATGTCAAAGGAGGAGACTATGCCGTTACTCAATTTGGTTATCGTGTTGGTGGCGATCGGCGTGCTGCTCTACGTCGTCAACAACTACATACCGATGGACGGCAAAATCAAAAGTATCCTGAATGCTGTCGTCGTCATCGGGGTCATTGTGTGGCTCCTTCAAGCATTCGGCCTATTGGAACAGCTTGAGAATTTCCGTATCGGATAGGCTGACTGTAGGTCTGCGTCACGTCGATTTCTCCACCAAGCATGGGAGCACCCGATGGCCTTCGAACTTCCGCCGCTGCCTTATCCGAAGAACGCGCTTGAGCCGCACAT
>Ga0209006_10000838_pt1 | contig 28363 bp, 20 predicted proteins | sample JacPin_JW_Ref_O2_FD_188567 | JGI IMG/M metagenome (GOLD analysis project Ga0209006, IMG submission 188567) | Forest soil microbial communities from Algoma, Ontario, Canada - Jack Pine, Ontario site 1_JW_Ref_O2 (SPAdes) (version 2) | ecosystem: Environmental > Terrestrial > Soil > Boreal...
AGCGACCTCTATAAGCAAATACTTCAATCAAAAACTGCTTGCGTCGCTGCCGGAACAGGTCCTGTACTTCGATACCCTCGGCTTGTATCAAGAAATGCAAGCCCATCCAGCCGCATTCGGGCTAACGGATGTGGTCGACCAATGCTATGACCCCTCCTCCAACACGGCATGCGCGAATCCGAACCAGTACCTTTTTTGGGATTTTGTTCACCCGACCGAACAGGTTCAAATCATTTTGGCGGCTCGATTTGCGTTCGCTGCTTTCGGATTCGATCAAGTCGCGCTTAGGCCGCAAGCCGAACCGTAATCTACAGAAGTACCTAACCTCGGGCTCCGAATGGGTCGGCGCCCGGTCGCCAAAGGAGAAGCTCGTACCGGAGGAGAGATAAATGCCACAGCCAAACAAAATTCTGAAGGTCGGTCTCGTCGATGAGTACTAAGGCGATGCTACGGCAACAACCCTTTTGAAATACCGGCACGTCCACAGGTTTCATTGACTTGCCTCCACTTCCGCCATAGCAACCTTGCCTATGATCGGCCAAACCATCTCGCACTATCGCATCGTCGAGAAGCTCGGCGGTGGCGGGATGGGTGTGGTGTATAAAGCCGAGGACTTGGAGCTGGGCCGTTTCGTTGCGCTGAAGTTTTTGCCCGACGATTTGGAGCAAGACCCGCAGGTCCTGGAACGTTTCCGCCGCGAGGCGCGTGCCGCCTCGGCCCTCAACCATCCGAATATCTGCACCATTTACGAAATCGGCAAGAACGTCAATCGTTCTTTCATCGTGATGGAGTTCCTGGACGGGATGACGCTCAAGCATCGCATAGGCGGTCGTCCGATGGGCAACGAAACGATTCTGCCACTGGCGATTGAGACTGCCGATGCTTTGGATGCGGCGCATTCAGCCAGGATTGTGCACCGCGACATCAAGCCGGCAAACATCTTCGTGACGAAACGAGGCCACGCTAAGATTCTAGATTTCGGGTTGGCGAAAGTGACGCCCATCGTCGGCGACGCCATGGCTGAGCGGCCGACCGTGCAATCCACCGTTGCTGTGGAAGAGCACCTGACCAGCCCGGGCGCGGCCGTGGGCACAATTGCTTATATGTCCCCGGAGCAGGTACGCGCCAAGGAGTTGGACGGTCGGACCGATCTATTCTCCTTCGGTGCGGTGTTGTATGAGATGGCGACTGGTGCGTTGCCCTTCCGCGGGGAGAGTTCGGGGGTTATTTTCGAGGCCATCCTGAACCGAGCGCCGGTTGCGCCGATCCGCCTGAACCCTGATTTACCCAGCGAATTGGAACGGATTGTCAACAAGGCGCTGGAGAAGGACAGGAATCTTCGATATCAGAGCGCGGCGGAGATGCGTGCTGATCTGTTGCGGTTGAAGCGGGACTCGGATACGGGACGAGCTACAGTCGCAAGCCCCGATTCAGCGGATACGGCACACCGTGGGGCGCCGCAATCCACGCCCCTAACATCGCCGGCCGGCGTCCGGTTGGGCTCGGGTGCTGCCGTCAATGCAGCATTGGATCATACTGTAGGCACCGGCTGGAGGGTCTGGAGGATCGCAGTTTCCTTGGGAGTGGTGATTCTCGCCGCCGTGTCAGCACTCATATGGTTCGGCCGTCCGCTTCCTCCGCCCAAGGTCTCCCGAGTCAAACAGCTCACCCACGACGGCGTCCCAAAGATCGGGCTTTTCACCGATGGCTCTCGGCTCTACTTCACTGAGTTGGTCGGACCGGGCCGCCACCTTGTTCAAGTGGCCGCGAGTGGCGGTGAGACTTCGCCTATATCTAACCCCTTCTCGAATATCAAGATCTTAGATATCTCACCTGACCATTCGCAATTGCTGGTCGCCGATTATCCGCTCCTGACGAATGACGATCAGCAAGCCTGGGTGTTGCCTTTGCCCAGCGGGAGCCCACGACATCTTGGAAATATCGTCGCCAACTACGCAGTTTGGTCGCCAGACGGAAGGCAGATCGCCTTCGCCAAGGGATCGAATATTCTTCTGGCGGACGCAGATGGAATGAATCCCAGCCAGCTGACAGGGGTGCCGGGTAGCGCGTGGGCGATCCGGTTTTCGCCGGATGGCACTCGCCTCCGATTCACGGTCGAGAGCCCGCACGGCGTGTTAACTTCGCTCTGGGAAGTTCGTGCCGACGGGAAGGACCTTCATCCCTTGCTCCCGGGCTGGCGCAATCCGCCGCAGGAATGCTGCGGCAGTTGGACTCCCGACGGCCGTTACTACCTTTTTAGCGTCGGGGATGACAGCAACACCGAGATCTACGCTTTGCCGGAGACCGGAGGCTTGCTCCATAGGAAGGCCACCCCGTCCCAGCTCACAACCGGCCCTATGTTGTTCACCTACGGCGTTCCCAGTCCTGATGGAAAGAAGTTTTTTGCGGATGGCTGGATACCTCGCTCCGAACTAGTGCGCTATGACAACAATGCCCACGGATTCGTGCCTTTTCTTTCTGGAAGTTCTGCCGATCACGTGGCTTTCTCACATGACGGCAAGTGGGTGGTCTATATTTCTGTGCCGGATAACACCTTATGGCGCAGCCGGATCGATGGAAGCGAGCGTTTGCAGCTTACGTTCCCCCCGATTAGACCCTTCCTGCCTCATTGGTCTCCAGACGGCGCTCAGATCTCCTATACCGATATCCAGTCAGGTAAGTCTTGGAAGTCTTTTCTGATTTCGGCGCAGGGCGGTGCCGCAGCAGAAATGCACCCCGAAAAAGATTCTCAAACGGATGCAGAATGGTCTCCCGATGGCACACGAATCGTTTATGGGCGAACTCCGTTCCTTCCCCACAGCTCCGACACCGTTGATATACGAATTCTGAATGTTGCAACCAGGCAAGTCTCCACAATTCCGGGATCCAAGGATCTGTACTCTCCGCGTTGGTCTCCCGATGGCCGGTATGTGGCCGGCCTCTCTGCTGACAATAAGAAGCTTGTGATCTACGACTTCAAAACCCAAAAATGGTTGGATTGGGTCAGCGGGATCGGTTTCATCAGCACTCCTGCTTGGTCGCGCGATAGCAACTATATCTATTTTGATAACCCGAGTGGAGAACATCCCGGCTATCGTCGAGTCAAACTCGGAGAAACGCATTCTCAGTTTCTCGTGGACTTGAAGGATCTGAACCGCTCGTGGTGGAGCGGCATCACTCCGGATAATTCGCCGATCTTCAGCCGCGATATCAGCACCGACGAGATTTACGCATTAGATTTAGACCTGCCCTAGGCGCCAACCTGTTCGGCTCGCCCAGGCTCCCACATGCGACACCAAATATTTTTTTACATTGCGCCCGACCAGGGAAATCACCGCGCTAGCGCAAGACAACATCGGCCCGCGGAGGTTCTGCCTGACCTTCCGCTCTCAAGACCTTGCCGTCGAACCGCAGACCCTTCTTCTCGAGAGAAGGTCCCCCTGGGGAACCATGCACTTTTCTTCGCAGGTGTGATGCAGGAGATTGGCCTGTAATTACCGACTATCCGGAAACTGAGCTTGCCTTCTGCTATTCCGCTCTCAGCGCCCGCATTGGATCAACTTCAGCGGCGCGGCGTGCGGGCAGCAGACAGGCGGCACCTCCTACCGCTACGAGCACGAAAACCGCAGAGCTGACGGTCAAGGGATTGTACGGACTCACCTGGAATAACAGGCTGCCTATGACGCCTGCGAATGCAAACGCGCCTCCGATTCCAGCAGTGGCGCCGATCAGAACCGGAATCAAGCCCTCTCGCAATACGAGGCCATAGATGTTTGCTTTTTGTGCGCCAAGCGCCAGCCGCAGACCGAGCTCGCGCTGCCGCTGAACGACGGAGTAAGTCACAACGCCGTAGATGCCTAATCCCGCAAGTAACAGCGCGCTGATGGCGAACAACAGCAGAAGATCCATCTCAAAGCGAAGGCTCGCCATTGATTCTGCTACTACACCGCCGAGAGCCCGCACGGTTGGCACAGATACCTCGGGGTCTAAGTCCCAAATTGTCTTGCGAATCGTGTTAGCCATGGTTGCTGGGTCGTGTCGCGTGCGCACGACAAGTCCGCTGGTAGCTCAAAAAGGTTCTTGCCATGGCCGTCGTTCGGACTTTCGGAACAGCGGTGGTATCGGTGCCGTGACCCGTATTGGTTTCTGCCCGCGCCTGCTCCAACATTTCTACTGCGGCCCGCTGATCGGCGCTTGCTGACGATGGCGCAGCGGCGGAAGCGGTTGGAGTCTTCGATCCTCCCATCGGCAGAAAGGCCCGTGTACCTGGGCTGTTACAGCTCGAAAATTTGTTTCAGCGTCTTATGAAGACAATCGCTGGCACCGTTTTCTGTCACGAGGTAGTTGTCCGAAACATGGGCGAACATGGCTCCGGTCGCATAGGCCGGATGAACCACCATACTCATGCCCTTTTCGAGTGGCATCGGTTCGTCGTATCGAACCAGCGGGCGCTCGATCAGATCGTATCCCTGCGAGTGGGCGTACACTCGCGACTCGGGCGGCACATTCTTCTGTTTCATGAATTCGTTGTGCGCCAGAGCAATCTCACGGCACGAGCTTCCGGGCTTCAGCTTTCGCACCGTTTGGTCCTGAGCCTCCTTGACGATCTCGAACCCGTCGATCAGCTCCTGCGATGCCTTTCCCAGCACGATCGTCCGGCTCAACTCGGTATAAAACCCGCCCAGACCATTGTTCTCGATCAGTAATGACATGTGGTCCCCGGTGCGGAGGATGCGACCTTGAAAGTGTCTTTGGGCAAAAAACGCGGGCTGCCCAAGCTTGGCCGACGTGCCGAGAAAGATCCCCTGTTCGCTTCCCAGGAGCTGCCCCTGGTACTGTGCCAGCGCAGCTACTTCCAGGTCGCGCATCCCAGGCCTGATGTGGGCCAGCACTTTGCTGAAGACGGCGTCTTGCAGCGTAGCCGTTCTTCTGATCAGAGCGATCTCTTCCTCGCTTTTGACCGCCTTGGCGTGATCGATGAAGTCGGTCTCGTCCGAGATCTCCGCCTTGCCAGACTGTTTCGCCTCGATGTAGGAGACAAACCCATGCGGCATGGCGGCGAGTCCAACCCAACCAATTCGGCCATGTCCTCTTCGGGTCAGGAGGTCGCTGACGATTTCCGCGTCATAGGTCTGGGTATAGTGGACGGATGGAAATGCCGACGTGGTGAAGATTTCTCCCACCCCAGGATTGTCGGCATCGTTCCCCGCCGGGCTTCGCTTCCGCCCCGCCGGACCGTGCTCGACCACCGTCATCAAATCGGAGCGGTGAAACACGACCGTACGCGGGTAATACGCGGGAATGTCGGTGAACCACTTGACGTAGCCGCCGGTAAAATCCCTCGCGGTTTGGGTGATCAGAGCGTCCAGCCCGCGTTCCGCCATGTGTCCGCGCACCAACTTCCAACGCCGCTCGAGTTCCTCGAGGGAGATCCTGGCAATTCTGCGGTCGTCCAAGCCGGCGTCGGGTGGCGTCGTGGCTGGAACGAAGGGATTCTCGGGGGTCACTTGGCCTCCGACGTCATGCCGAACTGGATTTGCCGGGCCGCGCCACTCAAGCAGAATGCGGCCGTAGCTGCGACCACGGAGGGCACGGCAACGACGTAGAGGATTCCGCTGGTGCCCCAATGCAGAGACAGCAAGAGTCCGCCAATCAGCGGCCCGACAATTTGTCCGGTTCGTCCGATACCCAGCGCCCAACCGATCCCACTGGAACGCATCGCCGTAGGATAACGAGTGGCTGCGATGGCGTTAGCCGAATTCTGGGCTCCAAAAGTAAAGAAACCCGCACAAAACGTGGCGGCCATTACCCACATCGCCTGATTGCCAGCCAAGCCGATGCCTGCGATGAAGGTTCCACTCACGATATAGGCGCAAGCCAGAACAAGGTACGGATTCAGCTTGTCGCACAGCGGGGCGATGGCAAGTCCGCCTGCGATCCCACCAAAATGCAAAAGCGCGGCAATAACGATCGCTGCATGCTGAGGCAGTCCGGCTTTGTGAAGCACCGTCGGCAACCAGCTGCTCAAGAAAAACAGGGCCAGAAGATTCATGAAGAACATGACCCAGAGCAGCAGAGTAACCGGCGCGCGGCCTTCGCGAAACAGCAGTACCACCGGAAAGCCCTTCTCCTTCTTTTCCGAATTGATGAACTCGACCGATTCTGGGAATACCCACTTAGGGTTCATCCGGGCAAGGGTGTCTGCGATGCGGCGTCTGTCCGCGTCTCTTTGCGTCAGGCCATATGCTGACTCCGGCAGGCTCAAGATCAGCAGGGGAGCGATCACGAGCGGCAGGATTCCCCCAAAGATAAAAACCGCCCGCCAACTGTGAGCATCCAAAATGTGGGCAGTAATGGGGCCGGCAAATGCGGAGCCGAAGGAAAATCCCAGCCACGTCATCAGCACCAGAGTGACTCTGAATTTCTTGGGCATGGTTTCGGCGGTAAGAGCGAGAGCGTTCGGCACCACTCCTCCCAGCCCGAGCCCAATGGCGAAGCGCATCCACATCAGTTGCGGCACCGTGTTCGCCAGCGATATCAGGAGGGTGCAAACCGCAAAGAAAAGCAGGGAACTCACAATGATAGGTTTGCGGCCGGCCCGATCAGCGTATGGGGCAAGCACCAGGCCGCCCAAGATCGCGCCCAGTCCCCCAGCCGCAAACACGAACCCGAGAGCGCCGGGCTTCACCGCTAACGCAGCGCTTAGGGCCGGACCCACATAGCCCATCGCCTGGGTATCGAACCCGTCGACGAACATGGCAGCGGCACAGAGCAGCAGCACCCGGATTTGGAAGCGCCCGATCTTTTGCTGATCAATCAGCTCAGCGACGTCTACCAACATGCCGGGAGGGGCCGCCCCTGCTTGCCCAATCATTTTTTGCTCCTCCTAGGCGCCCTCATAGTGGGCACTGGGTATTACCGTGAAAACCAACGGCCACAAAGCGTTGATGGATGCATCCTGCCAGCGCGTCAATCGAGCGGTTCCGGCCCGGTGTATTTCAAAATGTAGAGACCCCCGCTCGCTCGGTCGGTGGCGTAAATCAGCCCTTTTTCGTCGACGATCACATGGTTCATCTGAATGGTGTGGGTTGGATTTCCGGGCGGGGCGGCTGGGACAAAAAAGCCGACCTCCTTAATTTGTGGAGGAGCATTCGGAACGGGCACGTCCACTAACCGGTAAATGCGAACGCCACCATTGAAAAAGGTAGCTACGAAGGTGTTCTTCAGCTGCGCCGATGTGGCGCTGGGAAGGTTGGGATGGAGATTGTGCGCTCCAAATCGCCCGCCTCGGGAGCACAAGTCGCCGGCATTCTCCGGAAGTGGAGCGGTCCCAATGATGAGCGGGTTTATCTCGTCGCGGATATCGACCAGCCAGACCAGTTTCGGAGCGTCACGGCATTTTTCCATGACTGCTTCGTCGGAAACCGTCGCCAAGCCGCGGGTGAAGATTGGCTGCACGGTATGAGTCCAGGCCGGGTAAGGAGGAGAAAACTTGAGCCGGCTCACAAGCTTTGGCGAGAACCTCTGGCCGTGACCCGCCCGGAGGCCCGCCAGTCCGGAGATATCCAGAATCATCTGGCCTCCATCCATGTAGCCGACGTAAGCCCGGTCGGGCGAGTCCGGGAATACCTCGATCGTGTGGGCACGATATCCGTCATCAATCCGATGCCGTACGGGAAGGCAGCCCGGCAGGCAATCATCTGCCTTCTGCGTCCCGGGTAGCCACCAGCGGCCAGCTTCGCGGGGATGGCCGGGATCACGAAGGTCCACAATCAGGTAGAACTGGTCGTCTTTCGGATTCGCTGGGCTGGAGTCGCCCGTGCCGCTCGACAAATGGGCGAATTCTCCATCCACGAACCATAACCAGTGGACACCGCGTGAGTTTGGTCCCGACGTATCATAGAAAGAGAGCGCGAGATCCTGCAGCTTGCGAGCCTTCTCGATGCGCGCCAGATCGGACACGTCTAAGACCCACATCCCTGCCGGCGACTGCCCCGTTTTCATGGTTTGATTCGCCACCACCAGCACGTTTCCCGAGAGACCAAGAGAGTTGCAGCGCGTAACCTCAGGAGCTGGGGATGGCAACTGGTTCAGAAGCACCGGAGCCTCAGGTTGCGTCACATCAACGATGCTCAGGCAGGTTGTTTCTCCCTCATGCGCGAGAAACAGGATGCGGCGGCCGTCGGAACGCTTCTGAATCGCCAACCCTTCGCCTCCATCTCCGTGCCCATTGAGGCCGTTATGACCGAGCAGAAGCATATTCTTCTGCTCTGCCTTCTCGTCGGAACTGGCCGCCATCGCGAACCTAGCGGCGGCGAAAAACAAGATGAGCGGGAGAAGAAATCTGCGCATTTCTACCTTTTCCCCCAGGGGATCGGAAAGTTCTGATGATCAACGAATTCAGGCTAATCTAACTACCGCCTTAGTCTTTAATTCCTTCCACGATGCTCATCCGAGACGCGGTCGGAATGATCCTTGTGAAATGTAACCCTGCAGCGTCCATCAACTCGCGGTATTGTTCGACGGTTCGTTCACGACCGCCGGTTCGCACCAGCATGTTGATGTCACTTAGAAATCGATCTCGGTTGGTAGGGGATGGGTCCGCCCGGCTCGGCAGCACTTGCTCGATGAGCAAAAGCTTTGCCTGATCTGGCATCGCCGCGCGGCACGCAGCCAAAATGGTTATTGCCCGGGGATCCTCCCAATCGTGGATGACCCGGGACAGTATGTAGGCATCTCCGCCAGCCGGGATGGATGCGAACATATTGCCTTCGACAATCCTGCATCGATCCGCGACTCCTGCGTTTTCGAGAAGGGCGGCCGCCGCTTTGACGACTTGGGGCAGGTCGAAGAGAACGCCCGTCGTCCCGGGACACCCGACCAGCAGCGCCGCCAGTAGTTGTCCACGTCCGCCGCCCACATCGAGGACCGTCCTGAAACCGGAAAAATCGTAAGCCTCTACCACGGCTGCAGCAAAAGATTCCGCGACGGCCGTGAAGCCAGCGCTAACGACGGACTCTACCTCAGGATGCTGGGCGTAGAAGTCAAACACGTTAAACGTCCCAAAGAGATGGCTGATGGCTGTTTGTCCGGAACGGACGCAGTAGAGTAACTCTCCCCAAGTCTGCCAAAAATTCTCGTTGCCGTGCATAAGGACCAGCGGCCGCATGCTGCCGGGCTCGTCTGCACACAGGCCGCGGCCTAGCGAGGTAAGCGCAAACTGATCCTGTTCGGGTTCGTGGACGATATCGAGGGCGGCAAGTGCACGGAGCAGACGACACAGGGATGGTGCATGCGTGCCGGTTTCATCGGCGAGTGCGGCGCTCGACTTGGCTCCGCTACTCAATAGGTCGGGAATATCCAGTTTGGTTGCGACGAAAATCACTTGCGCCACCTGGTAGCCGGTCACGAGACGCATCAGAGTTTGCGAGCGTTGCCTTCGATTGGCTTCCATCCGAACTCCTTTTGCTACTCTTCAGCGACTCAGAAGCAACCAAGCCTTGCCACCTATACCATGCCGACCGGGTTCAGAAGGGCAGGGGCAACCCCCTCCACGACCGATTGTTCAGGATCAATGAAGAATGCCCACATAAGCGCTCCGGCCAGCAGGACACCGGCGGAAATGAAAAATGGTGTGACCCAGAACCCACGCTGAACCAGAAATCCGAAAATGATGGGAGACAAGGAGGCCGCCAGGCTGCCCGCCATGTTCATCACGCCCGACACCGTGCCGCTGTATTCGCCACCCACATCCATGGGAACGGCCCAGGCCGGGCTGATGACGAGTTCCAGGAAGAACAGCGATGCCGTCAAACACAGGATCGCCGTCCATGAGGAGTGGGTCAGCGCTGCCGGAATCAGGCAGATTCCCGAAGCCAGCATGGCAGGCGCTGCGACAATCCGGCGGGCGAACCTGAGCTTACCCGTCTTTTTGTATACCGCGTCTGTCAGAGTGCCCCCCACAATGTCTCCGATCATGCCGGCCAGGAGCGGAAGGGATGCCAGTGTACCCACGGCCTTCAGTGATAAGTGCCGATAGTCATGAAGGTAGGTCGGGAACCACGTCATATAAAAATACGTGCCATAGTAAAAACAGCAGTAACCAGAGGCGATGTACCACATGTTGGGTGAGCGAAAAATGACCCGCCACGGCGGGGCCAGCAGGCGATGGAGATCAACCGGCTTGATCGTGCCATCTGGGTTGCAGCCTCGTATGTGAACGAGTTCAGAACGATTGATGCCCGGGTGCTGCTCGGGAAGGTTTCGGTAGAGCAGGTAGAAAGCCAACGACCATAGCAGCCCTGCCGCTCCGAAAATGTAGAAAATCCAGCGCCACCCAAAAGCAACCATGATGTTTACGGCGACGAAGGGCACGATTGCCACCGCCAGCCGGCTGAAACTGTGCGTGACGCCATGCACGATGCCGCGTTCTGCCTTGGGAAACCAGAGTTGCATTGCTCGCGTCGCGGTGGGGAAGGCGGCGGACTCCGCCAGTCCGAATACGAACCGGATGCCAATCAGCGAGGCCGCGCCGAAGGCAACAGCGGTCAACCCCGTCATGACGGACCAGAAGGGAACGATCATCAGCAGGATCAACCGCGGGCCAAATCGGTCGGCGAGTGAGCCCCCGGGAACCTGCCCGATCGCATAGGCCCACAAGAAGACGCTGAATACGATGCCCATCGCTGTCGGGCTGAGTCCAAAGTCTTTCTGCATGGCGGGCGCGGCGATCGAGATGCCGGTCCGGTCCATGTAGGTAATCATGTACATGAGGCTGATCAGCAGAAGAACCAGCCAGCGGACCTTGGTTGGTCTGGAAAATGCGGTTTCGCTGACGACGGTAGGCTCCGAAACAGACGTGCTGTCGGTATCCGGCATTCTCTCAGGTGCGATCGGCTGCAACATCTTTGATCGAGTCGAGCCGTCGTCGCTCGAGCCGATCGGATCGAAGTTCCCCTGGAAGGTCAATCGGCCGGCCCTCCTCGGCCGACTTATCCGCGGCCTGGTACACCTGCATGACCATCCGCGCGTGTTCCGGCGTGACCAGTGGCTCCTTTCTTGTTGCCACGCACTCGAGAAAATGGAGGGTCTCTGCCTCCATGGGACCGGCATAGACATGTCCGACCTTTTCTCCGGGCATGGTTGAGATGGGAAACTCGATCCCCCGCTTCATGGTGTTGAGGCAGACGTCGCGATGCGTGTCATCCACCATGATCGCGCCCTCGGTGCCGATCATTTCAACCCAGGTCGATGAGAAATTCGGATACGCCGGCGGAAGCACCCAACTCGCGCCAATCGTAAACACACAACCATCATCCAAAGTCACCACGATCCACGTGCAATCCGGGACGTGATGTGTCGGTTGCATGATCTTGCGCACTTCCTGGGCATAGACCCGGACGGGCCTTCTCGGCGCGAAACACCATAGAACAAAGTCAATGTCGTGCGTCGCCTCCATAGCGGCGGGTGTCAGTTTGATGCGCCCCCCAATCTTGTTCCCGAGGTTTCTCGTAATGTGCCGGCTGACCAACGCCGTCACCGGTTGCCCGATTGTCCCGTCGTCGATGGATCGCTTTACGTAGGCAAACTTGGGATTAAAGCGCTGCGAGTATCCGATCGTAAACAGCAAGCCTTTCGATCGCGCCAACGCGACCAATTCATCGGCTTCGGAAAGTTCGAGCGCGATCGGCTTCTCCAGAAAAACATGCTTGCCGGCCTGCAAGCTTTCTTTGGCCATCGGGAAATGGGTGGTTTCCGGAGTGGCTGAGATAATGACGGCCTCGATGCTCTCGGTGTTGAGTAGAGCGTGATAGTCCGTGGTCGCGGTCGCTGGCCTGGTCTTGGCTGCAACCTCGTTCAGTCGCTCTGGCTTGATCTCCGCCAGGTGCAAAGCGCTCACCCACGGGCTGACGGCGCAGGTTTCGGCACGTATGCCTCCGCACCACCCCGTCCCAATGATTCCGATGCTGACTTGCTTCATGAGTCCACCTGTTCTACCGAGTCACAAGCAAGACGCCGAACGAATTCGGTTTCATCGGCGGCTCTTCCTCGCCCTTGGGCGCGACGGGCTCGAATTCTGCAATCGGCAGAAAAATGTTGTGCGTCTTCAAGTCGATCGCCATGGTGCGCGCGTACTTCTTGGTGGGGACCGTTTCGAGGACGCTGTACTTGTCAGGCGAGTCTTCGTGAATCACCGTCAGGTCTCCCGATTCCCCGTTGGAACTGAAGACCAACTGCGTGTCGGGATCGAAACCGGCAGCATCCGGATCCTCACCAATCGCCGGAGTCGCCACCACTTTGCCGCTGTCCGCATCGACGACCATCATTTTCTGGTTGCCGCAAACCGAGAAAAGGCGGCGGTTTTTCTGATCGAAAGCAAGTCCGGAGGGTTCTTTGCAACCGGTCAGCGGCCAGCGGTAGAGCACTGACAGCTTCTGGGCGTCGATCTCAAGGAGTTCAGACTTATCCTCGACATTTACATAGACGTGTCCTTTGTCATCACCGGCCGCAAATTCAGGCTTGCCCCCGACCGCGATGGTTCCTGCCACCGTGCCATCGGCGGCGTTGATCGCAGTGGCGTTTGCAGTACGGCCATTGAAAGCAAAAACGCGTTTCGAACCCGCATCGTAGTAGATGGCGTCGGGATTCTGGCCGGTCGACTTGACGGTGCTGATCGCTTTCAGCGTTTTGAGGTCGAAGATGGTAATGGTATTGGCTCGTCCATTGCTGGTGAAGCCGCGGCCGAGGTCACTCGCCACCGCAATGCCATGAACACCTGAAGTATTAGGGATATCACCTACGACCGCGTAGGAATCTGCATCCAGCACGACCACGTGGGTTTGGTGGGAGACGTACACACGGCGGGCAGCGCTGTCCACCAGATCGTAGTCCCATCGACCTGCGCCACCAATCGGCAAGGTCTTTACCAAGTGGTAGCTCGACGACCCGGCCAGAGCCAAGTCAGCTAACCACAGACCGGCAACCGTTAAGAAAAACGCCGTCGCGATTACAACCGGGATTAAACGACGCATGATCCTTCCTCTCTTTTAAAAACTTTACCAATCTTGTGCTTGCCCTAGAACCCGGCAAAGCTGCTTCGCCACCGTTCCCGATGCGGGTCTCATGAAACCTTCAAGCCATGGGGAACCAGCGGCAGCGTGCGCAGCCGCACCCCAGTCGCATCGAACAGGGCGTTTGCGATAGCAGGAGCCACGCCCACTAACGAACCTTCGCCTGCACCGGCCGACGGAAGGTCGGGGCGGTCGAGCAACACGGTCTCGAGAACTGGAACATCGCTGAATCGCGGCAAGCGATAGTCTGAGAACCGCCCGTTCATGATCTGGCCGTTTTGAAATTCAATGGCCTCAAAAAGCGCCCCGCCCATGGCCATGACGTTGCCGCCCTCGACCTGATTCCGCAAGTGATCAGGGTTCACAATGGCTCCGCACTCGAAAGCCGTTAACAGGCGAACCACCCTGACATCTCCCGATTTTCGGTCGACGGCGACTTCCGCGAAGGTGGCAAGGTTATCCCCCTTCTCGAAACCGCCTCCCATACCGAAGCCCTGGCTCTCGGAAGTTTTCGCCCGTCCCCATCCGAATTTTTTCGCGCCCGCCTCAAACGCAGCGCGCAGGCGATCGTTTTTCAGATTCTTCAGGCGAAATTCGAGCGGATCCATTTTCGCCAGATGTGCCAGTTCGTCCATAAAAGACTCGCGGGCAAAATGGTTCGCCGTCGCAGCCAGCGCCCGGTAAGAACCCTGGCGCAAAACCGGGCGCGAGGGATGGTACTGAATGCGCTGGTTCTCGATCTCGTAAAAAGTACGGATTCCAGCTGCCCCCGAATTGTAGTTGTGGAACTCCCAACCCACGATGGTGCCGTCCTTGCGCATCGCACTGCTGATGTCAATGACGCCTGCGGGACGGAAGTAAGCCCAGGAGAATTCCTCCTCGCGCGTCCAGAAAACCTTCACCGGCCGCTTGGCTGTGCGCGCCAAGCGCGCGGCTTCGATGGCGGTTTCGCCAGTGTGTTTGCCGCCATATCCTGATCCCGTGTCGGGCATGAGCACGCGCACGCGATCCTCAGGCATGCGGAATGCCTCGGCCAGCTCAGTGCGCACGCCAAAGGGCCGCTGCGTGCCGGTCCAGACCGTTAAATTGTCGCCCGACCATTCCGCCATCGCCGCTCGCGGCTCGAGCGGAGCATGGGCGATGTAGTTGACCGTGTAGCTCTGTTGCAGGTGATGATCGGCCGACGCCACGGCTTTTTCCATCGAACCTGCCTCATAGTTGAAGGCAGACTCCAGCGGGCCAGCGCCTGCGACCGGATTCTTCTTCAGATACTCGAATAATTCCTTGTTCGAAATCTGCGGCTGGGATTTCCATTCTGCCCGGATCGTGGCCAGAGCGCGAGAAGCGATCTCCGTGCTCGGCGCCGCGACGCCGACAAAATCGCCGTCGTGCACTACGATCACGCCCGGGATTTTTTCCGCCTCGCTGGTGGCGAGAGTGGAAAGCGTCGCACCAAACGACGGTGGACGCAGCACCTTGCCGTGAAGCATGCCGTCCAGTTTCTGGTCGGATGGATAACGATGCTTACCGGTGACAAAATCACGGCCGTCGACTTTGGGCACTGACCGCCCGGCCACGCTCCACTGGGCCGCGGGAGTCAATGGATCCTCGGCGGGCAACGTCTCCGTCAGTTCCTTGCCTTTGACGAGGGCGGCATATTCCACCGAACGCTTGCTCCCGGAATCAGTAATCTTTCCATCGCCGGCCTCCAGGCGATTACGGTCCACTTGCCATTCGGTCGCCGCCATGCCCACCAGAATGTCGCGAGCCGCCGATGCCACTTGCCGCAACCGCAGGTTCATTTCAGGAGTGGTGCGGCTCCCGAAGGTTCCCCTGTCGTAGGGAGTGAGCTTGGTGTCTCCCATGACCATCCGAACTTTATCGATGTGGACGTGCAGTTCTTCCGATACGGCCTGGCTCAGGGAGGTCCGGATGTTTTGCCCAAGCTCCGCTTTACCGGTGTAAGCAGTCACGGTACCGTCTTCGCCAATGTGCAGCCATGCTCCGATTTCCTTGGGCAGCGATTCACCCCGGGCGGCTTTATCGGAGCCCGATTCCTGGCCGTGCGCTCCCTTCCACACCGAGACAATTAGAATCCCTGCTCCCAGGAACTTGAAGAATTCTCGCCGATCGACCTCGAAGCGATACTTGGGCGGAGCGGTGAGTTCGTACCGTTCGGGTTCCAGTCCGGCCGCAAAATCCCGTTCGGTGCTCATCTGGACTCCTGCATGACTCTTGCCGCCCTTTGTATTGCCGCCACGATGCGGGCGTAGGTTCCACAGCGGCAGACGTTGCCTTCCATCGATCGCGAGATCTCAGCGGCGGTTAGATCCGCCTTGGCGTTCACCAGCGACACCGCCGTCATGATCATGCCCGAAGTGCAGTAAGCGCATTGCATCGCCCCCTCGTCCAGGAAAGCCTGTTGCACCGGATGTAGTTGGTCGCCTTTAACGAGGCCCTCAATGGTTGTAATCTGCTTCTGAGCGACATCGCCTAGCCGGGTGATACAGGAGCGGCGAGCCTTGCCATCGATCAATACGGTGCATGCGCCGCATTGACCTTCCCCGCAGCCATACTTAGTTCCGGTCAGGTCGAGATGGTCGCGCAAAACAAACAGCAGGCTCGCCTCGGGATCGGCATCGGTCGCATAGACCAATCCATTGATGTGTAGTTGCCGGGTTGTGGCCATTGAGGAACCTCACGCACCGAAAAATCTTGCCAGAAATGGCGGTCTTCGACCCTTGGCGAATCCTCTCCACATTGGCGCTTTCGCCGAGTTTACATCACAGCGTTTTCCTCATGCATCCGCACTCCGCATTTGCCCGGACTTAAGCACCTCAGGATTTACCGGATCGCGAGGCTCTTGCCCGGTGAGCACACGAACGACTTCCTCCGCCGCCCTGGTCTGAAGTTCGATCAGCGACTCTTCCGAATAGAAACTTATATGAGGCGTGAGGATTACGTTGTCCCTCCCGAAGAAGCGCGAGGCCTGGGGCGGCTCTGACGACAACACATCCAGCGCCGCGCCCGCAATCCGTGCGGTGTCGAGCGCGTATGCCAGGGCCGCTTCGTCCACGATGGGGCCGCGGGCCGTATTGATCAGGAAAGCGCTCGACTTCATTTGCGCAAAAACCTTGGCGTCGAACCAATGATGGGTCTCAGGCGCAAGCGGGGTATGAATGGAGACGTAATCGGAGATCTTGAGCAGCGTAGCGAAATCGACCCGCTCCACACCCGCGGCGCTCATGAGGGACTGTGAAACATATGGATCATGGGCCACCACTTTGATGCCGAACGCCTTTGCCTTGGGCGCAACCAACTGAGGAATTCTCCCAAAACCAACCAGGCCCAGCACCGTTCCCCGCAAGCGATGAATGGGCACCACTGCCGGCATTCCCCACCGCCCTGTGTGAACCAGCGAATTCGCCAACGGAATCTTGCGGACCAGCGCCAGGAGCAAGGCCATGGTGTGATCGGAAACCTCGTCCACGCAATAGTCAGGAACTCTGGTGACCACAATCCCTGCCTCGGTGGCGGCCGCAATATCCACGTTGTCCACCCCAATTCCGAAGCGCGCGATGATGCGGCAGCGTGTCATTTGCCGGATCATCTCCGCCGTGATCTTGGCGTAGGTGACCAGCACAGCGTCGGCCCGCTGGGCCAGTTGCACAATAGCCTCAGGCGTGGGCTCTGCTGCAAGACTCAGGTCGGCACCAATCTTCGACAGCAGCCATCGAGTCGGGTCGAGATTTGGAAACACGGAGTCCGCGACAATGACCAGCAATTGCCCCATGGCTAAGATCTCATTGCTTCTTCCATGTGCTCCATTAGCGTGAACACCACCGGACCTTGGCCGGACACCAGAACATTTTCCTCCAGCCTCGTGGTCTGCTGAAGGCCGGGATGTCCCGCGAAAGTCTCGATGGCGAAATACATGTTTTCTTTTATCTCGGCCGGATACTTGAGCGAATACGCACGCGAAATCCACATACCCTCATAGAGCGTCAGGCCGATGCTGTGGGCAAACTGCTGCAGGGTGACAGTTCCATATTTGTCATCGTCATATTTAGGAAATGCGGCGGCGATATCGGCAGTGGTGTTGCCCGGGCGCAGCTTTTCCAACCCCGCATACATGGAGTCGTAGACTTCCCGGTACAGGTCGATTTCCTGCTGGTTCATCTTGGCGGCGCACTTGAAGCAGCGCACAAAGTCGATGAAATACCCCGAGGGCCCGACCGCATTGATGTCGACAATCACCAGATCACCCTGGCGAATGATCTTGTCGGTCGCCCAGCGCCGGTACGGACTGGTATTCCCCCCGGACGCCACGATGATGTCGTAAATGATTTCGCACCCGCGCTCGAGCATAAACTCGTGCACCTTGGCCTCGATCTCACGTTCGCGCACGCCCGGCTTAAGCCACTCGTGCTTGATCCGCCACATGGCGGCGTCCCCGATGCTGGATGCCTGTTTTAACAATTCGATCTCGTCGCGAGTCTTAATGACGCGTGCCGCGGACACAGCCGGCCATGCATCGGTGATGTTGAGGCCGCACTCCTGGAACGCCTTGAGCGCTGGCCAATCGAAGTTGTCGATGCCGATTTTTTCCTTGCGCAGGCCGTGGGTCTCGAGAACCTCGACGATACTTTGTGCCATTCTGCCGGCCATGACAGGAACCGCACCCTCCGCCCATTGCCATGTGATCGCCGGCTGAATGCGGTCTTCCATCCACGGCAGATCAATCTCCGCGCAGTGTAGGTCTGATCCTGCGGTCTCGAAAAGCACCGGCTCGCCGCCGTTCGGCACCACGGCGTAGCGGATATTGATGTTGTATTTCCAATTGCCCTGATAGGAAGCCGTGACATAGCGAATGTTTGCGCCCGCAAACAAAACCAGAGCGCCGAGGTCACGAGCCGTCATCTGATCCTTCAGGCGCTGCAGACGGTCTTTGCGCAAACGGTCAAAGTCCACACGATATTGCCAATCCGCACCCGTCTGGCTGTAGACCCGGCGTGGATCCCACTCATGCGGTTTGCCGATGAACCTCGTATCCATGGCCGACCCCCGTTTCGGTAGCACTCCGGTAAAAACCGAACAAGTTCATAAAACAGTTAGGTCACTATACATCCGTCTCCGGGTATCAGTCCAGAACCAGGGCGTCGATCAGCAGGTCAAACCAATTCGAATCGCAGTTCGTCCGCGCGGCATGCGATCTGGTCGCCGGCCTTGAGCCAGACTTGCCGGTCTTTGGGGTAGCCAAGGATCGGCTGGGCGCCAGCGAGGTGATCGGCGGCATTAGCCTCCGCAACATTATTGCTGCGGTTGGTTTCCCTTGGCGAATCCCCTGGGTTCTCGGTGCGCGGCCTTACTCAATGACACTTCTGGTGTCAGGCCGGCAGAGGCTTGCCCTTGGTCTCCTCCCCAAACGGCAGGAGCAGAAGTCCGATGACAAAAGCGAAAGCTGTCAAAGCCACGGGCGTGCCGAGAGTCTGAAAGTGACGCACTCCGGCGCCCACCAGAAAGGTAAAAGCTGCGGCTGCAAAGCGTCCGATGTTGGTGATAAATGCGAACGCGCTGGCGCGGCACTCGGTTCCATACTGTTCGGGCAGCCAAAAGGAATAGACCACGAAATTGGCGCCTCCCAGGCCAAGAAAGAAGACGCACACCAGGAACCATCCCACGCCGCCAGTTTCCATGTAGAACACGCGGCCGAACGCGATCCATATAGAGCCCAGCATCACGGCGTAAAAAATGCCAAGCGTCGTCCTGCGACCGAGTCGTTCAGCCAGCAGCGGGACCATCAGAGCTCCCAGAATGGTGGCGCCTCCCAGGAGTGCCGTCGAATAGGAAGCGAGGCGCGCGCCCTCCACCACGGTTCGGCCCGCGCGCGCCGCAATATAGGTCATCGCTGCCGGCACGTAAACCGAACCCGCCCACAAACCGGCCAGGGACACGATCAGGTAGATGGAATTGAAGATGGTGCGGCGGCGATACTGCGGCGAGAACAGTTCCAGGAACGAATGATGCATTCGCCACTGCTTGCCAAGTTCTTCCAACTTCCTCTCCCAGCGCGCCGGCTCCTGCACGTTGTTGCGAATGAAGGCCACCAGGATGGCCGGAGCGCCTCCCAGCACGAACATATATCTCCAACCGAAGCGGCTCCCAATGAAATAGTTGGCGACAGCGGCCAGAAAAAATCCGAAGTAGTACCCGGTGTGCATCAAAGCCCCGCCCATGGTTCGGCGCTCTTCTGGCCAGTCCTCGGAAACCAGAGAGGCTCCGACTGACCATTCCCCTCCGATGCCCACTCCCGCCAGGAATCGGAACACCGCGAGGCTCCACACACCGCTGGAGAATGCCGCCAGGAGAGTGAACAGCGAGAACCAGCTAATGCTGAACATCATGGTTCGCACACGACCGAAGCGATCGGCAATGGGCCCCCAAAACAGCGCCACACCCCACCCGACCATGAAAAGCGCAAACAAGATACCGCCGTAATAGCCGACATTGGCGGCGGTAGCGGGAATTCCCGACCGGGGCAAGAGATCCTTCAGTGCGGGAACGAGCACCAGCGAATAGATGAAAGAGTCCATCCCGTCCATGGTCCAGCCTCCCCACGCTGCCCAGAAACTACGCCACTGGTTACCGGTCAGCCGGGGCGTGGTTCTCGAAGATGACTCCGGGATGCGGTTCACCACGACTCCCTTTCTCGACCGGCTATCAATATTCAACGCCGACTTCGCACCGGTTGCGTCCCTATCGAAGGGTTAATATACGCGGGGCTTTGCGCGGCGTGTACTGCCTATTTTCGGCGGAACAACAGCTGCCCGTTGTTGACACGGCTTGTATCCCTTGTATACCGTTGGCGGCGTGCTGCCCCAGAACTCTCATCCGTCTGATCCGAGCGTTTGCCCACTGACAATCGAGCGAACGGGAGATGTCCTCACCTTTACGTTGGATAATCCCGCGCGCGGCAACCAGTTCAGCGGATCGATGTTCGACGCCATGTTGGCCGAGTTCGAGCGAGAGGCATCTCGCCCCGCGGCGCGGGTACTTCGGATTCGCGCGCGCGGCAACGTTTTCTGCACCGGGCGCGAACGGGCAGGCCGGGACGCCGAGGCCATCCGTTCTGAAGCGGCTCGTATCATCGAGCTCAAGCGTGGGCTGCGGACCTCGCCCTTGATCAGCGTGGCAGAGGTTCAGGGAGATGCCTTCGGCTTTGGCTTCGGCCTCGCGATCCTCTGCGATTTCGCTCTCGTGGCCGAGCATGCCCAGCTGGGATTTCCCGAGATGCGGGCCGGGCTTCCGCCTACCGCCATCATGGCGTATCTGGGGGAATACACTTTGCCCCGATTTGCATTTCCGTTGGTACTGTTGGGCGACCCGATAAGTCCGGAGCGCGCCCTGCAAATCGGCCTCATCTCGCAAGTTTGCCCGGCCGACCGTCTGCGGGGTGAGGCCGACGCTCTGGTGGAACGCATTCTTCGTCTTGATCCCTCTGCCGTGCGGCGCTGCAAGGAATTTTTTCTCGCTGCCCAACAGCAATCGTTTGAACAGAACTGCCATGCGGCCCTGGAAGCGCTGATTGCCGGAAGCCTCGCCGTGCTCGCCAAGGAGAAATGAGCTGGCTGCCACGGTGAACGCAGGCGCGCGCCTCGATCGGTTGCCGATTTCCTCTTTCCACCGCCGCATCATGTGGCTGATCGGCATCGGCATGTTCTTCGATGGCTTTGATATTTACGTGGCCGCCACGGTTCTCGGTGCGACGCTGAAGAGCGGTTTTTCCACCATGCATCAGAATGCGGAGTTCATCTCCGTGACGTTTGTCGGAATGATGGTGGGAGCGTTTTTGACCGGATTTCTTGGCGACCGGTACGGCCGGCGCTTCACCTATCAAACCAACCTGGCGATCTTCGGTCTCGCATCGGTGGCAGCCGCCTTTGCGCCTTCGATGCCGGTATTGATTCTGCTCCGGTTCGTCATGGGACTGGGGCTCGGCGCTGAGAATGTCGTCGGCTACGCCACCATGACGGAATTTGTTCCCCCGCAAAACCGCGGGAAGTGGCTGGGCTGGATTTCCGTCTTCGTAGTTAGCGGCTTACCCGTCACCGCACTGCTCGGCAAGCTCATCATCCCGCGCTTCGGCTGGCGCATCATGTTTGTGCTCGGGGGACTGGGCGCGATGGTTGTCTGGTACATGCGAAAAGCGCTCCCGGAGTCGCCGCGCTGGTTGGAATCGGTCGGCCGCACCGAAGAGGCGGACGCCATCTTGAGCGCCGTCGAAGCCGAGGCTTCACTCGATCAGGTCTTGCCTCCGCCTTCCGCGCCGGCGGTAGCGGCCCCTTCCCGTGACCTCGGTTCGCTTCTGAGTCCATTGCTGTTACCTCGCATGATCGTAGGCGCGATCACCCTCATCGTGGTGAACACCTTGGTTTTCGGGTTCGTCACCTGGTTGCCGACGTTCTTCGTTCAGCAAGGACGCAGCATCGCGTCGTCGCTCGGCTATTCGCTGGTCATATCGCTCGGTGCCCCGCTGGGCTCTGCCCTCGGCGCACTCACTGCCGACTCGTGGGGGCGCAAACCATCCATCGCAGGAGCGTCCCTGCTTTCGATCGTGATCGGCGGCATCTATCCCTTTGTGAAGGACCCCGCGGCCTTGCAGGTGGTGGGTTTCCTGCTGATGATACCGATCTACGTTCTGGTAACGGTGCTGTTTGCCATCTACATCCCGGAGTTGTTCCCCACCGAAGTGCGCATGCGGGCCTCTGGAATTTGCAATACCTTCGGTCGGGGCGCAACTATTCTGACGCCTTTCATCGTGGTGGCTCTATTCAGGTCCTACCGCGTGAGCGGCGTCGTGGTATTCCTCATCGCGCTTCTTATCGTTCAAATTGTCGTCGTCCTCGCGTTCGGAGTCGAGCCGAGAAAGCGGCGCCTGGAGGAGATCGACCCTAGCGCACCGCTTTCGGCATAGTTGGGCAAGAGGTGCGATAAAAAGGATGTCCGATAACAAGATAGAACATGTTCATTTTCTTGTTGTGGGCGGTCCTTTTGGTCTATACTTTCGGTCCTAAAGCAATCACAACGGAGTTACTCCGCATGCAGGATCGAACTGCGGGCCCCCATTTCTCAAGGCCTCGGCAAGTTCAGGAGGTGGGCAATGGGTCCCCTGACGAAATCCAGCAAGATTTCCGTCCGCTTTTCCGCCGTGCTGGTGCTACTGCTAAGTGCACTCTGCTCCAGCCCCCTCCGCGCGCAAGTGGTCGGCGGCACCATTTCCGGCACCGTATCCGACAACTCTGGGGCAGTGGTTGCCAATGTAAAGGTATTGCTCGAAAACTTGGCGACGGGTGTAATCACTGCCGTCACAACCAATAACCAGGGGTTCTACAGCCTGCCCAACTTGCTGCCCGGGACTTATCGGCAGAGAGTTTCGGCGACGGGCTTTGAGACTGCAATTCGGAACGGAGTCGTTCTTACCGTAGGTTCGGAGATGGTCTCCAACATCGCGATGAAGGTGGGGGCCATCAGTGAAAGCGTGGTGGTCAGTGACCAGCCGCTGGACCTGCAACTGGAAACGTCGGCAATCAGCTCCTCCACGGACTCTCAAACCATCGTCGAGCTACCGCTGAACGCCAGGTCGTGGACTGACTTGGCCCAGCTGCAACCTGGGGTTTCGACCATACGGGCGATGGCACCGGTCTCCAGCACCGACCGTCTGGGCCGCGGGTATGGGGTCGAGTTGTCGGTCAGCGGCGGGCGACCCCAGCAGAACAACTATCTGCTGGATGGAATCAGCATCAACGACTACACCAACCAGGCTCCTGGCAGCGTGCTGGGCGGCAACCTGGGCGTGGACGCGGTCTCCGAGTTCTCGGTCCTGACCAGTAATCAGGGCGCGGAGTACGGGCGGACTTCAGGCGGCGTCATCAGCGCAATCACCCGCACCGGCACGAATAGGTTTCACGGAAGCGCTTACGAGTTCCTGCGCAATAGCGCGCTCGATGCGCGCAATTACTTTGATCCAGCCGCCATCGCGCCATTTCGTCGTAACCAGTTCGGAGTGGCAGCCGGAGGTCCCATCAAGAAAGACAAGACCTTCATCTTCGCCGACTACGAAGGGCTGCGCCAGTCGCTGGGTTTGAGTGTGGTTGATAACGTACCCTCAGTGCCCGCCCGCAGTGGACAGCTGACCACTGGCAATGTGACGGTGGATCCTTTCGTTAAGCCCTACCTAGCGTTCTATCCCCTGCCCAACGGTCTGGTCTCAGGGGACACGGGAATTTTTAGCTTTTCTGGTTCCGCAGTCACGACCGAAAACTACTTCACCACCCGAATGGACCACAGATTTTCGAACCAGGACAATCTGGCGGGCAGCTATATGTATGACAGTTCGCCGTCTTCCCAGAACGACGAGTTCAACAACAAGCTGATCTTCACCAAGACGAGGCGGCAGTTGGTCTCCCTGGAAGAAAACCACGTTTTCACTTCTTCCTTGATGAACTCGGCTCGTCTCGGCTATCACCGCGAGTATGCCGCCGCCCCGGCGGGCAGCAAGGCGATCAATCCGCTCGCGGCCGACACCACTCTAGGATACGTCCCGGGCGACACTGTGGGATTCATCGGTGTGCCCGGGCTGACATTTTTTTCGGGAGGGCTGAGCACCCAGGTGCCTGCGGAATACAACTGGAATTCGTGGCAATTCTATGACAACGTGTTTTTGACCAAGGGTATCCACAGTCTGACCTTTGGCGGGAACGTGGAACGGATCATTGACAACCAGTCCACGCCGTCCCAACCCGGTGGTGACTTCGAGTTCAGTTCTCTGGCGGACTTTCTCACCAACAACCAGGCCAGCCCCACCGACTCCCTGACGCTTATCGCCGATGCGCCCGGCATCGTGTCCCGGCGACGCGTGCGCGAGACCATCTTTGGCGCTTACCTGCAGGACAATATGCACGTGCGCGCCAACCTCACTCTGAACCTGGGGCTGCGCTATGAGATGGCGACGGTGCCTTCGGAAACCCACGGCAAGCTTGCCAGCTTGCAACATCTCACCGACGCTGCCGTGGTCGTGCGTTCGCCGTTGTTCGCCAATCCTACGCTGCGGAATTTTGAGCCCCGAATCGGCTTCGCCTGGGACCCCTTCGGCAATGCCCAGACCGCCGTGCGCGGCGGTTTTGGGATGTTCGACGTCCAGATTCTTCCGGCCAACCTGCGCCACACCGTGGACGGAACCGTGCCTTTCTACGCATCGGTGAATGGGCAAGTCCCAGCCGGATCCTTTGGCGCCTTTTCTTCGAACCCAAACGCAGCCTACGCAACTCTCTCGGCCAGTGCCACCTCCCAGCGTGCGGCCTTCATCGACCAGCATCCGAAACGCAATTACGTGATGCAATGGAATCTGAACCTACAGCGTGCGATTGCTGCCAATACCACCGGGATGATTGCCTACGTCGGCTCGCGGTCGGTGCATAACCTTATGCAGACCGACGACTCTTCGATCGTGTTGCCGATGATGAAGACGCCGGAAGGTTACCTCTGGCCACAAACGTCGCAGTCCACTCTCAACCCCAACTTTGGCCGTGTCCCCGTTACCCTTTGGAATTCTGACGGTATTTATCATGCGATGGAGGTCCAGGTCCAAAAGAGAATGAGTCACGGCGTGTCGGGCCAGGTTTCATACACCTGGGGAAGAGCCATTGACACCGCTTCGGGTTCAACCGACGGCGATCAATTTCGCAATGGACTCTCGAGCCTTTTCTTTTTCGACCCGCGGCTTCGACGCGGGCCTTCTGACTTCAACCAGACCCACGTTGTAACCGTGGCCTACAACTGGGAAATTCCGAGTCCCAAGGAGGTTCCGAGCGTACTGGGTTGGGTCGCCAGTGGCTGGGAGCTCGGCAGTATCTTCAGCGCCAGTACGGGCGTGCCCTTTACCGCGACCATCGCTCCGGATCCGCTCGGAATGAACAGCACCGACGCCTTCAGCTTTCCCGACATTGTGCGCGGTTGCAACCCCGTCCATGGCGGGCTGAACTACCTTAACCTGAATTGCTTCGCACTTCCGCAAGCGACTCCGGATATTGCGGCCTTCTGTAACCCCTTTGCCGGAGCGTCCGTGCTGAACACTTGCTCGAATCTGTTAGGCAATGGCGGACGCAACAGCATTGTAGGTCCGGGGCTCGTGAATTTGGACTTTTCTCTGTTTAAGAATAACTATGTGAAACGCATCTCGGAACAGTTCAACATCCAGTTTCGGATGGAGGTTTTCAATATTCTTAACCGCACCAATTTCAATCCGCCGACCACCAACAATCAGGTATTTAACGGAGACGGCAGCACAGGTGGGTTAACCCCAGGTCTGCTGGACACAACCGCAACCACTTCGCGACAGATTCAGTTTGCGCTCAAGGTGGTCTGGTAACGGACTGGATGGTTGAGTCTCTGGGCACCGAACGGCGAGTGGCGAACCGCCCGCGCATCGGGGGACGCCTCTTGAAAGGAGCACCGATGTTCAGATCAGGCGGCTTAGCTCGTCTCGATCGGCTCACCTTAGTCGCCGCCATCTTCCTACTTGTGCAGCCTGTCTATGCCCAGGGAAAGTGGCTGAAGCTGGCGCCCTTTCCTCAGCCTGCGGAAGAGATTTCCGGCGCTGCCGCTGGCGGCAAGATGTACGTTTTCGCAGGCCTCGCTCCTGGCTGGAAGCCGCTCGGCATGGTGTACGAATACGACCCGGCCACCAACCAGTGGACCAAGAAAAAGTCCATGGCGCTTCCTTCGCACCATGTGGCATTCACCGAATACCACGGAAAGATTTATGCCTTTGGCGGCTTCGTGCCGCCCGAGTCGGGACCGCCCGCATGGGTGCCGATCAACAATGCATGGCAATATGATCCCGCGGCCGACGCCTGGAAAGCTCTGGCTCCCATGCCCGGAAAACGTGGTTCGGCGCTGGCGGCGGTGGTGGGTGAAAAGATATACGTCATCGGCGGCGCCACCACGATTCCAGGATCGAAGGAAACGGCCGTTTTTCCCACGCACCCGCACATGTCGGTGGGGACCGTCGAAGAATACGATCCCGCTGGCAATACCTGGCGCGAGCGAACTTCGATGCCGACTCCGCGCAACCATGCCGCCATTGGGGTGGTCAACGGGAAGATCTATGTGATCGGGGGGCGGGTCGGCGCGGCTTTCATTGGTCTGGCCTCGGACATCTCCGTGGTCGAGGAATATGATCCGGCAGCAGACGAGTGGAGCGGCCCGCGTGCGCGCATGCCGATCGCGCGCAGCGCACTCGGGGCTGGTGTTTATGGCGGACGTATCTACGTCGCCGGGGGCGAATATCAAGACACCCACATGATGGCCACTTTCCGCGCCGTGGAAGCCTACGACCCGGCGAGCAACACCTGGACCGAAATGCCTCCCATGCCGGTATCGCGACATGGACTGGCCGTTGGTGTCATCGCGAATCGCATCTACGTGGTGAGTGGTGACGTGCAGTCCGCCGGCACGGGAGTCGAGGTCTCCACCGGAGAGCACGATGCATTCGAGTTTGCCCAGCAATAACACTCAGGGAGCGAACGATGACGACGAATAGGGGATCCACCAGCGGACAAGGCATTTCCCGGCGAGGGCTGCTGCGGGCGAGTTTGGCAACAGCGGCGGTCACCGCGATCGGAGGCAGGGGCGACCTCCGCGCTCAGGGCCAGCCGTCGAATTCAGCGCGGGCTGACGGCGGCCAAGTGATCGACATTCATTCGCATTATTTCCCCCAGACTTATCTGGATCTCGTAGCCGATGAGGGCAAGCGCTTCAATGCCTCCTACAACATGACCGACAAGGGTTGGTTCATAAAAACACCAGCCGGAAATAATGGCCCACTGTCGGCTAGTTTCATCGATGTGAAGGCTCGCATTGCGGATATGGACCAGCAGGGAGTAGCGGTACAGGCGATTTCGCTGACGGCCCCCATGCTGTATTGGGGCGACGCCGAGCTATCCACCAAGCTCGCCAAGGCATGGAATGACGCAGCCACCGCTGCTCATCAGGCCTATCCGACCAGGCTCGTCTGTTTCCTGACACTCCCCATGCTCTATCCTGAGCGCGCTCTCGACGAACTGGCTCGGGCCAGCAAGCTGCCAGGCATGCGTGGCGTGTACCTGGGCACCAACATCGGCGGCAAAGATCTGGATGATCCTTTGTTTGAGCCGATCCTGGCACGCATCGAGGCCCTCGACCTGCCCATCTTCCTGCATCCGGTGGATATCGGCGGAGACCGTCTCAAACCATTCTTTCTCTCGAACCTGGTGGGTAATCCGGTCGACACCGCTGTCGCCGCCTGCCACCTGATTTTCGGGGGCGTTCTCGATCGCCATCCCAAGCTACAGATTGGGCTGCCCCATGCAGGCGGAGTACTCCCGGTTTTGATCGGCCGGATCGACCAGGGCTGGCGAACGCGGCCGGAGCTAAAATCCTTGCCGCAGGCGCCCAGTACTTACCTTCACCGCTTCACCTATGACACCATCACCCACTCGAAGGCGATTATGGAGTTCGTGATCAAAGAGGTGGGGGTAGAGCGCATCATGCTCGGCAGTGACTACTGCTTCGCGATGGGGTATGCACAACCGGTGAAGTTTCTCGATCAAGTTGACTTGACCAGCCCGGAGCGCAAGATGATTCTGGGCGGCAATGCGGCCCGGCTCCTCAAGCTGTGAGTCCATTCCGGGGGTGGCGCGGGTTCACACTCGCTCAAGCAGCATCGCCATGCCGCCGATGGGGGTGCGAACTCCCTCGCAAATGAAAGCGGTGCCCATGAACACCCTTCCTTCCTTCATTCGCTCGACTTGAGAACCCGCTTGGCAATGCTCCCGGCCTAAAGCCTAAAGACCGAGCACCCGTTCCGCATTGCCATGGAACACTTGCTCCATGACGTCCGCCGCATAACCGAGTTCGCCCCATTCGCGCATCAAGCGAGCATAGGGGAGACTGGGATAGTCGCTGCCGAAAATAATCTTGTCTCGCAGGCGTCCACGAATATCAACTTTCAACTGAGCCGGAAAATGTTTCGGAGCCCACCCCGAAAGTTCCCAGAACACGTTGCCTTTGTGCAGAGTGACCGCAGTCATCTCGTCGACCCACGGCCAACCGGGATGCGCGGCAATGATCGTCAGACTCGGAAAATCGGCCGCAAGCTCGTCGATGGCTGATGGATGAGCATGTCGAAGCCGGCTGCCCATCCCGCCGGGCATGCCCGCTCCCATACCTGTCGTACCGACATCAATCATCACCGG
>Ga0209006_10000840_pt1 | contig 28335 bp, 16 predicted proteins | sample JacPin_JW_Ref_O2_FD_188567 | JGI IMG/M metagenome (GOLD analysis project Ga0209006, IMG submission 188567) | Forest soil microbial communities from Algoma, Ontario, Canada - Jack Pine, Ontario site 1_JW_Ref_O2 (SPAdes) (version 2) | ecosystem: Environmental > Terrestrial > Soil > Boreal...
GAGGTCGTCCGCGTCGGTCACCGTGATCGAGGTCGACGACAGCGGCACCGCGCCGCCCTCTTCGCGGAAGGAAGCGCTCGTCGCCACACCCGTGAGCGTCGGCGGGTCGTTCACGTTGATGACGCTCAGCGTCGTGGTCGACGCCGGGCTGGTGTCCAAGCCGCTGTTGGCGGTGCCGCCCGGATCCTGCGCTACCCACGTGATCGTCCGCGTCGGGTCGGCGCCGAAACCGGTCGGGTTCTCGCCGGCGTTGAACGTCACGGTATCGAGGACGCTCTGATAGTTCGCCAGCGTATCGGTGCCGCTCAGAATCAGCCGCTCGTTGGTGCTGTCGTAGCTCACGCTGATCGAGGTCGTGCTGGTCGCCGACAGCACGTCGCCCGTGAACCGGCCGGCGGTGATCGACACCGTCGCGCTCTTGAGATCGAGGTCGTCGGGATCGGTCACCGTGATCGCGTTGGACAGCGTCACCGCGCCGTGTTCCTCGGTGAAGCTCGCGCTCGCCGCGACCCCCGTCAGCGTCGGCGGGTCGTTGACGTTGACGACCGTGAGCGTGGTGGTCGTTATCGAGCTCGTATCCTGCCCGCCGTTGGCGGTGCCGCTCGGGTCCTGCGCCACCCACGTGACGATGCGGGTCTGGTCCGACTCGAAGTTCGTCGGGTTCTCGCCGGCGTGGAAGGTGACCGAAGCGAGAACGCTCTGGTAATGCGCGAGCGTGTCCGTGCCGCTGAGGATCAGCGTCTCGCTGGTCGAGTTGTAGCTCGCCGTGATCGACGTATTGGTGGTGGTGGCGGCGAGCACGTCGCCGTCGTTGGCAAAGGTGCCGCCGACGATCGCAACCGTGGCGTCCTTGAGGTCGAGGTCGTCCACGTCGGCGACCGTCACCGAGGGCGACAGCGCCTTGAACGGGCCTTCCTCCGTATAGGTCGCGTTCGCAAGGTTCGTCAGGGTCGGCGGATCATTGATGCCGACGACGGTCAGCGTGGTGGACGTGACATTGAAGGCGCCGACCGGATTGCCGAGTGCGCCGTCGTTGACCTGCCAGGTGATGACGCGGGTGGTATCGGAACCGTAGTCGGTCGGGTTGTGGCCGGTCGTGTTGTATTGAACCGCGGCGAGGGCGGTCGCGTAATCCGCCGGGGTGTCGTAGCCGGTCAGCGTCAGCGTCTCGCTCGCGCTGCTGTAGCTGAACGAGATGCCGGTGCCTGAAACGAAGCCGCTGCTCGCGCCGCCGATCGTCAGGTGATCGTCGGCGGCACTCGACTCGTCCGACGGCGGATCCGTGAAGGTCCCGCCGGTGATCTGCACCGTGGCGCTGGCGAGGTGCGTGTTGTCCGGGTCCGTGATGCTCGGCGTCGCCGACAGCAACGTGACGGCCGCGCCGCGCTCGATCGCCGGGTTGGCCGTGCCGCTCGTGGCGAGGGTCGGGAGAATGTCGAACGTAAGGGCGCCCGGCGTATCGTCCGCATCCGGCGTGCCGCCGACCAGCGTGGACATACTGTAGGTGTTGACGAGCGCAAACGTGTGGCTCGCCGCATTCCAATGCATCTGATAGATGGAGCCGCCGGGCTCCTCGTCGCTCAGGTAGAGGTCATCGGTCGAGGAATCGAAGGTCAGGCCAGGGCCGTTGCCGCCCGGGGTAAGCTGACCGGCAAAGTTGAAAGTCACGCCGGCGGGCAGCGTTATCTTCGTGGCGGTCTGATTGGCGCCGGTCGTGTTGACCCGCCACAGCGCATTGTTCGACGACCCGTCGATGGCGGTGGTCTCGAAGAAGACGATGCCGTCGGCGACGTCGACCGCGACCCCGGTGATATTGCCGTTCGCGCCGAGCGACCCACCGCCCCCCGTCCCGCTCGGAAACTGAGTGTTGCTTGTCAGCTCGGTCGCGGTGAACGTCGACCCGTTGGTATTGACGACATAAACGCCGTTGGTCGGGCTGAACGGGGATATGTTGTAGCCGGTGTCGTCGTTGACGTAATAGAGCTTGTTGTCCGCGCTATCGAGGTAAAACGCCTGCGTGTTGGTGTATTGCGGGACCTGAGACTCGGTAAAAAGGTAGATTCCGTTGGCGGTGGCGGTGCTCGAGCCTACCCCTGGGATCGTGGTCGTGACCGACGTCGCCGAATTTCCGGTCGTGATCGGCGTCACGATGCCGGTGTGCGGATTGTAGGTGAACTCGGCGACGCCCGTGGTGGTGGTGTCGCCGCCCCAGTCGCCGACATAAAGCGTGTCGGTCGCCGTATTGAGCGCGAGCGCCTGGACGATGTCGTCGTTGTTCGCGCTGCCGGTGTTCGGCCCGAACTCGACCGTCTCGATCAGCGCCCCGGTGTTGAGGTTGTGGACGCTGAAGGCGTCGTAGCTTCCGCCATTGCCGATGCCGACGCTGAAAACGAGCCCGGCCGCGGTATCGACCGCGACCGAGGTCTCGTTGGCAAGGGTATTCGGATTGCCGCTGGTGTTGCCGCCGCCGATGTAGACCGTCTGCGGTGTCGACGAGGACGTATTGTCGATGGCGCCGAGCTCATTCTGGTCGCCGTCGTCGATGCGGAAGAAGAGCTGGCCGGTCGGGGCGGCGGCGAGGTCGCCCTGGAAATTGGCGAGCGCATTGGCGGTGAACGGCGCGGCCGCCGCGGTGATCACGGACGCGTTGGACGCCGGCGCGACGGTCGGCGTGGAAGGGCCGGGGTCGGTCGACGGCGGCGGGGTCGACGGCGCGGGGTCGGTGGAGGATGCATCGAGCGTCCAGCTGCCGCCGAGCGCGGCCGAGCCGACGATATGGGTCGACGCGTCGACCACGGCGCCGCCGGTGAGCGTTGAGAAGTCGTTGATGAACTGCTGGCCAGCCTGACCCTCGGCGACGTCGCAGCCATAGAGCTGGATCGCCCCGCCCGGCGCCAGCGCCGCGCCGATGGTCGCGAGCGCGCTCGCGTTGTCGGAAAGATTTCCGTCGGTGATCAGCGAGGAGCCGAGCTCGAGCTCGCCCGTCGCCCCATGCGAGACGATCGAGATCGACGCGAGGTTGGTGAGATTGTTCGCCGCCAAAATCGCGGCGATCTGCTCCAGGCCGTCGCTCGATGGATCGATCACGAACGCCTGCTCGCCCGGTTGCAGGCCGGCGAGCAGGTCGGAAATGTCAGGGACGCGCGAGTCGATAAAGACGACTTGCGGCTGATTATCGTTTGTCGACACCCTCACGCTCCCCGTGCACTGTTGGCGCTTGTGGCGTGGCGCGAGGCGATGATCCCACGCCTCGCATCGCATCGCGCGTCTTTTTAAGCCTGCGCACCATTGCGGTCCCCTCCTCGGCCGTCAGTGCCTGCCGCGCTTCACCACCAGACCGGACGAGGGGCTGCCGCAACGTGTAGATACCTATCATGGCTACTCGGTGACGCACAAGCTCCGCGGGCGCGTGTTAACTTTTGCGCCCCCCCGGAACTTGCAGATTATAGCCGAGCCCAGCCGGACCTGGTGTGCGTTAGCGCACACCAAGACGCCGCCACAGGGGAAATTCCTCCGCAAAAATCGCTTGCATGCGCTCGCACAGGAACGCGACCGCTTCCCCGTCATCGGCAACATGTTTGTTGTCCCGCATTGGCCGACGACCGAGCGCCTTGAGGATCGACAGGGCATGGCGGGCGGCGGTCTCAGGCTCGGGGGCCTCACCGTCGAAGTGCGCCGCAAGCGCCAACAGGCCGAGCTCATCGACCGGCACGCCCGAGCGGGCGACCGGCGAGGCCAGGTATCCGTAGAATCGACCCGCCCGGGCATGCTCGACGATCAGGCGATTGAAGCGCTGGGCCGGCTGCAAGTCCACGCGATCGCCGTCGACGAGCACGCGCACCTGCCCCGAATAGACCAGCAGCGCGAGGCAATCGAGCAAGCTCGCAATTCCGTTCTCGGCGAAGGCCGGCAAAGCCAGCAACTCGTCGAAGGTCGCGTCCCGGCTCGCCAGAAGATCCGCGACCATCCCGTGGAACGCGGGCTTGAGGGTCAGCTCGCTCACGGGCCCGAGGAATCTGAAGGCCATCCGGCTGCGCGACACCGCCAGCGCAAAGCGCAGGGGCGACAAAAGGCCTCGTTGTTGGTCGGGCGACAGTTCGGTGACGCCGCGCGCGAACAGGTCGCGCCGGAAGCGTCGATTGGCCGCGAAGTCGCGCACCGTTTCGCGCAGCACCGGGTCGGCGATCTGGGCGATGACCGGAAGGGTTCCCGGCGGGACCGCATATTGATCGAAGCTGTCCAGTACGTCCGCCGAGGCCGCGTAGGCGAGATCGGCCTGCTGCAGCAGACTCGCCACGGCCGAAAACGCCGGCGGGTCGCCATGCTCGGTCAGATACTCGTGCGCGAGATACAGGCGATCCCCGGCCAGCATGGTGCCGACGTGATGCGCCGCCACCGGATTGATCGTGAGATATCCGGCATTGGCCTGCCACAACTTGCCGAGCAGGTCGAGGGCGAGCGCCAACTGCTGCTCGCTGGCGCCCGGATTGCGTCGCTTCACCTCGAGCGTGAGCTGTCGGATGGGCATCAACGGCGCCCAGCCCGGCATGCAGTTGTAAGAGACGTAGGCCAATCCGTTCGGGCGCAGGCGCTCGCGGAGAATCGCCAGGGCGGCGTCCTGCCCGGTCCGGCTGATCCAGCTCATAACGCCGTGAAGGATCGCGACGTCGACGTCGCGATCGCCGCCGCGCGCGGCGATCTCCTCGAAGCTTGCCTGCGTGACGGCCAGATTCTGCAGCTGCGCACCCTCGATCAGGCCGCGCGCATGCGCCACATGCTCGCCATTGAAGTCGCACCCCTCGAAGGTCGCATCGGGATTTGCCGCTGCCAGCAGCGCCAAGCCGAAGCCCTGGCCGAAGCCGAGCTCGATCACGCGGCGAGGCCGCAAGGCGAGCCCCGGCGAGCGTCGACGGCACAGCGCCGCGAAGGCCATATGGGCCGGCGCGGTCTCCGGATAGAAGCCGGCCGTGTAGGCGATATCGGCAACGTATCCGCCGGTCGGGATCATGGCCTGACGCTCGCGGACGGGCGACGTGCTAGGCCGGCGTGGCCGGCAGCGGCGCCTTCGCGATCAGGCCGGCTTCGGCCATCGCGGCGACGGTCTGGTGCAGGCGGTTGTATAGCGCGGCGACCGCCGCCGCCGTCAGGACGAGGCGGCACGCAGGATAGCGCTTGGCCTCCGCCACCGTTGCGGCGGAGGCGGGCTCCGCATAGCGCGTGACGCAAAATTCGAGCCGCATCGTCTGGCCCTCCCAGGCGACGGCATGCAAGGAATCCGCAAATATCTCCGGGAGATCCGGGAGATCCACATATCGCACGGGGGTCGACTCACGCTGTTGCACGGCCATTGGTCAGATCCCTCCTCGTGATTGTGGCAGCGCCACACAGCGCCAAGTCAAGGCGTCGGGTCCTGGAACGCTTCCACCTCATCATAGGATTGCCGGGCGGACTTGCGATAGAGCGCGGAAGACGCGCATGGTCCGAGCGTCACGGATGATTTGCGGTTCGCCCATATTTTGCACGCATGTGATGCGTTTTCTGCACGCGTTGAATACAACGCGTGCTTGATTGAACTTCTCCCAATAGTCATGTACCGTCGGGACCGCAATCAGACGGGGAGGCTCTCATGTCCAGTCCATATGTGGGCGAAATTCGCATGTTTGCCGGCAATTTTGCGCCGGTCGGCTGGGCCCTGTGCCAGGGTCAGATCATCCCGATTTCCGAGAACGATACTCTGTTCAACCTGATCGGCACGACCTATGGCGGCGACGGCCAATCGACCTTTGCGCTGCCTAATCTGCAAGGCCGCGTTCCGGTGCACGTGGGTCCCGGCTTCGCGCTCGCACAGACGGGCGGCGAGGAGTCGGTCACCCTGACCGTGAACCAGATCCCGATTCACAACCACTTGGTTACCTCGCAGACCGCGCCGGGGACCAACGCCAAAACGACCCCGGCCGGCAATGTGCTCGCCGACGAGACCCTGGGATCGACGCCGAACCCGATGGTCTACAGCTATACGGGATACTCGGCCGGCAACGCTCAGGTGGCCCTTTCCGCGAAGGCGATCGGCTTGGCTGGCGGCAGCCAGCCGCACGACAACATGGTGCCGTTCCTCGTCATCAACTTCATCATCTCGCTGTTCGGGATCTTCCCGTCGCAATCCTGACCCACGCGCCTCGATATCCGGAGCAACCCCATGTCAAATCCATTTGTCGCGGAAATCCGCATGTTCGCCGGCAATTTTGCACCCAAAGGCTGGGCGCAGTGCGACGGTCAGCTCATGCCGATCTCGCAGAACACGGCCCTGTTCTCGCTGCTCGGCACCACCTATGGCGGCGACGGCAAATCGAATTTCGCGCTGCCGAACCTGCAGGGCGCCGCACCGATCCAGCAGGGGCAAGGCCCGGGCCTCACGTTGCGCGATCTCGGCGAGACCGGCGGCGAAGCGAACGTCACGCTGCTGCAAACCGAAATACCCTCGCATTCGCACACCATGAACACCACAACCGCGTCGGGAGCGACCGCCACCTCGACGAACAACGAGCTGGCGCTCGCCCAGGCCGGCGGCGGCAAGGAAGGCGGCGGCAGCTCTGTCAACTTCTACAGCACCAATTTGAACAACTTGGCGCAGATGGGGCCCTTGGCGATCCGGCCAACCGGCGGCAACCTGCCGCACAACAACATGATGCCGTACATCGGCATCACTTTCATCATCGCCCTGCAAGGCGTTTTCCCGGCACGCGGCTGACAAAGGAACGCGATCATGTCCGAACCTTTCCTCGGCGAACTCAAGTTCATCTCGTGGAATTTCCCGCCCAAGGGCTGGGCGTTCTGCAACGGCACGCTGCTGCCGATCAACCAGAACCAAGCCCTGTTCTCGATCCTCGGCACTACCTATGGCGGGGACGGCCGGATCACTTTCGGGTTGCCGAACCTGCAGGGCCGTACGCCGATGCATGTTGGCGGCAATGGCATCACGCTCGGAGCGTTGGGCGGCTCGACGACGGTCACGCTGAACACCCAACAACTGCCGGCGCACAATCATGCCCTGCTGGCCGACGGCGCGGCTGCTCCATCGGGCGGCAACTCCGACACGCCGGCTCCCGACGCCACCAAGGTGCTGGGCGCGTCGGGTGGCCTTACCGGCAACCCGGCGACGGCCTTCACGGCCAACATGTACAGCACGGGCAACGGCAACTCGACGCTCGCTCTGCCGGTCATCGCCAACACCGGCGGCAACCAACCGCACGACAACATGTCGCCCTATCTGGTGGTCAACGTGATCATCGCACTGCAGGGAATATTCCCGTCACAGAGCTGATTGGCGGGACAGGGTGACATCGTCGTCGAACGATCGTCCTACATCGCCGATCTGACGAATCTTGGGCGCGTCTCGCCTTCGGTCGGAACGAGACGCCTGCTAATTGACGGCGACCTGATATTCCTGGCGATCGGCGGCGAACGTCTGGATGGGCATCACGTAGAGCTCGAACGTCGGTCCGCCGTCGATCTCCAGGCTGTAGAGGCCCTCGCGCAGCACGTCGCCGGGCGGCCCAACCAGGATCAGGGTGAAGGGTTGGCGCGGCATCGCCTGCGCCTCCTGCCGCGGATGCATCTCGACATGCGACAGGGTCAGCGCGTGACGGCCGCCCTTGACCCGCAGAACCTTGCCGGCGTGGGGGAGGAACAGTTCGGCACTCAGCGGCTCGTCCATGCCTGCATCTCCATGCGTGACGACGTATCGGGTATTGTAGCGTCAGCGCCGTCGGATACGAAGGCCCATGCCGGCGCAGAGAGATGCCGTACGCATGCCAAATCCCAAGCGCAAGATCGCCTTCGTGCTGTCCGCATCGGACCACGGCACCATGATCGTCAACCGGTTCGACTATCGCATGGTCGGCGAGAACAGCGGGATCGGGGTCGGATTTCAAATCCTCGAGACGGCCTCGTTCGACGTCGCGGAGGTCGACATGGCGCTGTCGCTGCTCAATCTGCGGCGCCAATATTTCGGCGACGGCGTGATCGCGCTCGACTGCGGCGCCAATATCGGCGTGCACACGATCGAGTGGGCGCGCCGCATGCACGGGTGGGGCCAGGTTATCGCGATCGAGGCGCAGGAACGCGTTTACTACGCGCTCGCCGGCAACATCGCGATCAACAACTGCTTCAATGCCCGCGCGCTCCACGCCGCAGTCGCCGGACAGAGCGGGGCTATGAAGATTCCGACGCCCGACTATCTGCGTCCCGGCACCTTCGGCAGCCTGGAGCTGCGCGAAAGCAAGACCGCCGAGTTCATCGGCCAGCCGATCGACTACGCGGAAGAGAAGGCCGCCACGATCCGCTCCCTGACCCTCGATTCGCTCGATCTCGCGCGCATCGACTTCATCAAGATCGACGTCGAGGGAATGGAGCTCGAGGCGATCGACGGCGCCGCGCGATCGCTCGCGCGCGCCCATCCGATCCTGCTCGTCGAGGCGATCAAATCCGACCGAGCAGCGCTGCGCGCGCGGCTGGAAGGTTTGGGCTATCGCCTGTTCGACGCCGGCATGAACCTGCTCGCGGTGCACGCGTCCGACCCGAGCGCGACGCACGTCGCGCAGACGTGACGCCAGCGCCGCGGGCAACGAAAGGGGATGGCGGCTTCCATGGACGACGCGATCGCAATTCCCTCGCCGCTCGGCGCGCTGACCCTGCGGCCCGAACGGGTCGACGATGAGGTCTTCCGCTATCGGCTGTTCTGCGACTCACGGCAGCCCGAATTCAAGATCCTGCTCGCGCCCGACGTCTACGAGCAGGTGATGCGGCATCAGTTCCATGCCCAAACCGTGAGCTATCGCCACGAATTTCCCCACGCGCGCTTCGACATCATCGAGCACGCCAGCCGGCCGATCGGCCGCATCGTCGTGGACCGGCCGGGCAACATGGTGCACATCGTCGACCAGGCGATCATTCCCGAGCTGCGCGGCGGCGGCATCGGCACCGCCATCATGCGTTCGATCATGGCCGACGCCCGCGCCAAGGGGCTGCCGGTCAGGCTCAAGGTCGCTTCCAGCAACGATCCCTCGATGCGTCTCTATCTGCGGCTCGGCTTCGTTCCGATCGAGTCGGTTCCACTCTACATCGAGCTCGAATGGACATCGGCGTCCGATCCGACGGCACAAAGGCCGTCGGGTTGAGCCCACCGCACGAGCAGAGCGATGATAGCGGGCAAAGCCGGAGGCCGATCCGCTCACGACCTGGTCTGGAACCGCGTGCCGTGCCCGGTCGGATGCGCGGGCGCACAACTTGCGATTATTGGTAGGATGCGCGGATGGACCTGCAGCAGCTGACCCAGGAACGGCCCGATGCGGCCGCGCTCAAGCGGCTGTTCGAGCGCGCCAATGCCGAGCAGGCCGAGGGCCGGATCGCCGACGCCGAGGCGACCTGCCGCGAAATTCTCGCGAGCGACGAAAGTCACGCCGGCGCCTGGCATCTGCTCGCGATCATCGCGTTGCGTGGAGGCGACGCCGAGACCGCCTTGAAGCATGTCGAGCGGGCGGTCGCGCTCGCGCCGACGCGCGCGGATTGCCGACATACGCACGGCTTCGTCCTCAAGGTCCTGCGCCACAATATCGAGGCCGAAGCCGCGTTCCGCCAGGCAATCAAGCTCGATCCGAAATTCGACGAGGCGCACTATCAACTGGCCAATCTGCTGCGCGAGACGGAACGACCGGCGGAGGCGGAGCCGAGCTACCGCGCCGTCCTGGCGCTGCGGCCGCATCATCATCAGGCGCACAACAACCTCGGCACGGCGCTCGGCGATCTCGGGCGGTTCGAGGAATCGGCGGAGCATTTTCGCCGCGCGACAGAGCTCAAGCCCGATTATGCGGAGGCCTATGCCAATCTCGGCCACGCCCTGCGCGCCGTCGGCCGCGCCGAGGACGCGGAGGCCGCCTGCCGGCGCGCGATCGCGCTCGCGCCGGGCTTTGCCGTCGCCCATCTCAATCTCGGCCTCGCACTGCAGGATCTCGGACGCCTCGACGAGGCGCTCACCCATTTCCGCCAGGCCGAGGTCGCGCAACCCGACTATGCCAAGGCGATCGCCAGCGAGGCGATCGTGCACCTGCAGCGCGGCGACTTCGCGGCCGGCTGGGAGAAATACGAGGCACGCTGGCGCATCCGAGATCTGCCGCCGCGGAATTTCGCCGAGCCGCAATGGCGCGGCGAGCCGCTCGCGGACAAGACCATCCTGCTGCATGCCGAGCAGGGTTTCGGCGACGCCATCCAGTTCCTGCGCTACGTGCCGCTGGTCGTCGCGCGCGGCGGCAAGGTCGTGGTCGAGGTGCGCAAGCCCCTCATCCCATTGGTCGCCCGCATTCCCGGGATCGAGATCGTGGGGCGCGGCGAGCGGCTACCCGAATTCGACGTGCAGTGTCCGCTGATGTCGCTGCCGCTCGCCTTCGGCACGACGCTCGACACAATTCCGGAGACGACGCCCTACCTGACGGTCGCGCCGGAGCGCGCCGCCTATTGGCGCGGTCGCATCGACGTTGCGCCCGGCCTCAAGATCGGGCTGGCGTGGGCCGGCAACGCCATTCACCGCAACGATCGCAATCGCTCGATCCCGCTCGACCGGCTTGCACCGGTACTGGCGGCGGAAGGCGTGCGCTGGTTCTCGCTGCAGGTCGGGGCGCGCGCAGCCGATCTCGCCGCGCACAAGAGCACATCGGTCGCCGATCTCGCGCCGGAGCTGACCGATTTCGGCGAGACCGCCGCCGTGATCGCGGCGCTCGATGTCGTCATCTGCGCCGACACGGCGGTCGCGCATCTCGCCGGCGCGCTCGGCAAGGCGGCCTGGGTGATGCTGCCATTCGCATCCGACTGGCGCTGGATGGTCGGCCGCGACGACTCGCCGTGGTATCCGTCGATGCGGCTGTTTCGCCAGGCTAGGCCGGGCGACTGGGGCGGCGTCGCGGCGCGCGTGCGCGAGGCGCTGGCGCAGCGCGCGGCCGCGCCGGCGCCGCAGCGCAGCGCTCCTGCGACGCGCGCCGAGCTCGCGGCCCTGGCGCGCGCCGCGAACGAGCACCACAAGGCCAAGCGCCACGCCGAATGCGAAGCAACGCTGCGCCGCGTGCTCGAGATCGATCGCAACAACAGCAGCGCGCTGCACGTGCTGGCGCTGACCCGCTTTGCGCTCGACGACAAGACCGAAGCAATCGAGTTGATGCGCCAAGCGACCGCGCTGGAACCGGCGTCGGCCGCGTTCCACGGCGATCTCGGCATCATGCTGCACGGCGCCGGCCGCTACGAGGAATCGGTAGCGGCAAGCCGCAAGTCGCTGGAGCTGCGGCCCGACGACGCCGTCACTCTCAACAGCCTGGGCGCGGCCCTTTCGGCGCTCGATCGCGTCGACGAGGCGATCGCGGCCTATCGCCAGGCGCTCGCGCTCAAGCCCGGCTATCACGAATGCTGGGCCAATCTCGGGCATTCGCAACAGCTGCTGATGCGGCTCGACGAGGCCGCCGACAGCTATCGGCGCGCGCTCGGCATCCAGTACGACTATCCGCAGGCGCAGGTCGCGGCCGGCATGCTGGCGCTGCTGCGCGGCGATTTCGCCAACGGCTTCACCCAGTTCGAATGGCGCTGGCGACTCAAGGCGATGACGCCGCGCGACTTCAAGGAGCCCGCCTGGCAGGGCGAGCCGCTCAAGGGCAAGACCATCCTGCTGCACGCCGAGCAGGGCGCCGGCGACACCATCCAGTGCCTGCGTTTCGTGCCGCAGGTCGCGGCGCTCGGCGGCCGCCTCGTGCTCGAGCTGCCGCAGACCTTGATGCGGCTCGCCACCAGCCTCGGCGGCGGCGGCGAGATCTTCGTGCAAGGCCAGCGCCTGCCGCGTTTCGACGTGCACTGCGCCTTCATGAGCCTGCCGCGCGTGCTCGGCACGACGCTCGCGACGCTGCCGGCGAAGATTCCCTATCTGCGAGCCGAACCTGCGGCCGTCGAACGCTGGAAGGAACGCCTGGCCGGCACCGGCGGCGGCCTGCGGGTCGGCATCGCCTGGGCGGGCAATCCGCAGCACGCGGGCGACCGCCGGCGCTCGATCGCGGTCGAACGCCTGGCGCCCCTATTCGACGTGCCGGGGACACGCTTCTATTCGTTGCAGGTCGGCGAGCGCGCCGGCGATCTCGCTCGCCTGCCCGGCGCGCACGCGCGCGGCAAGGTCGTCGATCTCGCGCCGGATCTCAAGACCTTCGCCGAATCCGCGGCGGCGCTCGCCCATCTCGATCTCGTGATCGCGGTCGATACCTCGGTCGTGCATCTCGCGGGTGCGCTCGGGCGGCCATGCTGGGTGATGCTGCCGTTCTCGCCCGACTGGCGCTGGCTCACCGAGCGCGAGGACAGCCCGTGGTACCCGACATTACGGCTGTTTCGCCAGCGTACCCTGAGCGACTGGGATGAGGTCATCGCACGCGTCCGGGAGGCGCTGGCGCGGCGCGCCGCGCCGCGCCCGCCATCCGAACCGGGACTTGATGCCAATGCGCTGCATGCCGAAGCAATGCGCCTGCGCGCCGCCGGGCGCCGCGACGATGCCGAAGCGATCGCCCGGCGAATCCTCGCGGCCGCGCCCGATGACGGCCCGACGCTGCGCCTGCTCGGCGTGATGCGCGACGAGGCCGGGGACCATGCGGCGGCCGCCGACCTGTTCGCGCGGGTGGTCGAGCTTTCGCCCGACGATGCGGACGCGCATTACAATCTGGCGACGGCCTTCCTGGCGCTCGCGCGTGCCGAGGACGCGGTCACGCATTTCCGCCGTGCCGTCGCGCTCGTACCCGACCACGCGAAGGCCTACAGCAACCTTTGCAGTGCGCTGCGCGACTGCGGCCGCCTCAGCGAGGCTGAGGAAGCGGGCCGCCGGGCGGTCGCGCTTGCGCCGGACTCAGCCACCGCCTGCAACAATCTCGGGACCGTGCTCGCGGAGCGGGGCCGGCTCGGCGAGGCTGCCGAAAGCTTCGCGCGCGCCGTCGCGCTCAAGCCGGATTTTGCCGAAGGCTATTTCAATCTCGGCAAGGCGCTGCAGGCGCAGAGCCGGCGCGCGGATGCGGTCGCGCAGTATCGGCGCGCCATCGCGCTCAAGCCCGACTACGTCGATGCCCATCTCGCCGAGGCGTTCTTCCTGTTGCTGACCGGCGATTTCGCTCCCGGCTTCCGCAAGCTCGAATGGCGCTGGCGCCTCAAGGATCGCAAGCCGCGCAACTTCCCGCAGCCGCCGTGGCGCGGCGAACCGCTCGACGGCAAGACCATCCTGCTGCACGCTGAACAGGGTTTTGGCGACAGCGTAATGCTGCTGCGCTACGCGCCGCTGGTGGCGGCGCGCGGCGGCCGCGTGGTGATCGAGCTGCCGCGCGGGCTCGAGCGCCTGGCCGCCCGGCTCACCGGTGGACCCTACGCGATCATCACCGAGGGCCATCCGCCGCCCGCCTTCGACACGCATTGCTCGCTGATGAGCCTGCCGCTCGCCTGCGGCACGACGCTCGAAACCGTCCCGACAACGATCCCCTACTTCACGGTTGCGCCCGAAGCCCTCGCGCGCTGGCGCACGCGCCTTGCGGGCGCGACCGGGATGAAAGTCGGCATCGTCTGGGCGGGCAATCCCGCCCACAAGAACGACCGCATGCGCACGATCGCGCTGTCGCGCCTTGCGCCGCTGTTCGACCTCAGCGGCGTGCAGTGGTACTCGCTGCAAGTGGGCGAGCGTGCCGCCGATCTCGCCAGGCTCGCCGATGGCCGCATCACCGATCTCGCGCCCGACCTCGCCGATTTCGCCGAGACCGCCGCCGCGGTCGCGGCGCTCGATCTCGTGATCGGCGTCGACACCGCGGTCGTCCATCTCGCCGGCGCGCTTGGCAAGGCGGTGTGGGTGATGCTGCCGTTCGATCCGGACTGGCGCTGGCTGCTCGATCGCGGCGACAGCCCCTGGTATCCGAGCGCGCGGCTGGTGCGGCAGCAGGCGCCCGGCGACTGGGACGACGTGATCGGCCGCGTGCGCGCCGCGCTCACCGACGTCGTCGAGCGCGCACGGCGCGGCGGCGCGGCGCACGGCGCAACGCCCCCCTCGTCGCTCGATCGCCGCTACTTTGCGGCCGTGGAGTTGCTGGAAGCGCAACGCGACGCGGAAGCGGAAGCCGACTTGCGCTCCATTGTGGCCGAGGACGCCGGGCACGCGCCGACGCTGCGCCGCCTCGCCTTCCTCTCCCATCGCGGCGGCAACAACGCCGAGGCCGGCCTCCTGCTCGCCCGATCGCTCGAACGCGAGCCCGACAATGCGGATGCGCATCTCAACCTCGGCGTGGTGCTGGCGGCGCTCGGCCGCGACGCCGAGGCGGAGGCGAGCTATCGCGGCGGGCTCGCGCTCAAGCCGGCCTCGGTCGACGGCCACAACAATCTCGGCGTCCTGTTCGAGCACATGGGGCGCTATGCGGAGGCGGAAGCGAGCTACCGGCGCGCGAGCGAGCTTGCGCCCGAGGCCGCGCATCCGCTCAACAATCTCGCCGTGCTGCTCAAGGAGTCGGGACGCCTCGACGAGGCGATTGCGGTCGCGCGCCGTGCGATCGCGCTCGATCCGGGCCTCCCGGCCGCGCAGAGCAACCTGCTCTACAAGCTCGTCTTCGACGAGCGGATCTCGCCGCAGGCGATGTTCGCCGAGCACGCCGCCTGGGGGCGTGCGCAGGCGGCGCGTTTTGCGACAGCGGGCGCGCGCTTTGCCAATTCGCCGGAACCCGGGCGGCGGCTGCGCATCGGCTATGTGTCGGCCGACTTCCGCCACCACTCGGTCGCGTTCTTCGCCGAGGCCCTGCTCGCGGCGCACGACCACAGCGCAATCGAGACGTTCCTGTTTGCCAATGACCCGCGCGTCGACGCGGTGACACAGCGGCTCAAGGCGCGCGCCGATCGCTTCGTCTCGATCCATGGCATGCCTGACGATCTCGCGGCGGCGCGCATCCGCGAGCTTGGCATCGACATCCTGGTGGACCTGTCCGGCCACACGTCGGGCAACCGCATGACGCTGTTCGCCCGCAAGCCGGCGCCCGTGCAGGTCACCTGGCTCGGCTATCCGGCGAGCACCGGATTGCCGACCATCGATTATCGCATCACCGATGCGGTTGCGGACCCCCCGGGCGAAGCGGATGCACTGCACGCGGAGCAACTGGTTCGGCTCGGCGCCGGCTTTCTCTGCTACCGTCCGCTCGAGCAGGCAGACGCGATCGCGCCGCTCCCCGCGCGCACAGCCGGGCAGGTCACCTTCGGCTCGTTCAACAATTTCGCCAAGCTCTCGCCCGGCACGATCGCGCTGTGGGCGCGCCTGCTGCGCGAGACGCCGGACACGAAGCTGCTGCTCAAGACGCCCCAGTTCAAGGATGCCGATACGCGCGCGCGCTGCCGCGCCGCTTTCGCGGCGACCGGCATCGCCGATGAGCGGATCGAGATCGTGCCGCCGCTCGCCGATCCGGCCGAGCACCTCGCGCTCTATGCGCGCGTCGACATCGGCCTCGATCCGCTCATCTACAACGGCACCACCACGACCTGCGAGGCGCTGTGGATGGGCGTGCCGGCGGTGACGCTGCACGGCGACCGCCACGTGTCGCGCGTCGGCGCGAGCCTCATGACGACGATCGGCCTGCCCGAGCTGATCGCCGAGACGCCCGACGACTACATCGCGATCGCCGCCGGGCTCGCGCGCAATCTCGATCACCTCGCCGAGCTGCGCGGCGGGCTGCGCGAGCGCTTGCGTGCCTCGCCGCTGTGCGACGCAGCTAGTTTCGCGCGCGCCATGGAGAACGCCTACCGCGACATGTGGCGGCGCTGGTGCGAGGCGCAGGCCGTCGGCGCGACGCCGCCGGGCGAAACTGCGCGGCCCGCCGCCCCGGAGGAAATCGTTGCGGCCGAGATCGTCGCCACGAAACTGTTCGCCGAGAAGAAATACGCCGAGGCCGAGACGGCCTTGGGCGAGCTCACGGCGCGCGCGCCGCAACGGGCGAAGCCGTGGTTCCTGCTCGGTCGCGTGCGCCACGCGCAGGGCGATACCGATGCGGCGATCGACTTCCTGCGCAAGGCGGCGGGGCTCGATCCCGCCATGGTGCCGGCGCACAACGACCTCGGCATCCTGCTGCAGGGCCGCGGCCAGCTCGATGAGGCGGAGGCCTGCTATCGCCGCGCGATCGAGCTCGCGCCGCACTTTGCCGAGGCGATGAGCAATCTCGGCGCCGTGCTCGCCGAGCGCGGCCGGCTCGAGCAGGCGACCGCCTGGTACGGCCGCGCCATCGCGGAGAAGAGCGATTTCGCCGACGCCCACAACAATCTCGGCGCGGCGCTGGTCAAGCTCGACCGCGCCGGCGAGGCGGAGGCACTGCACCGCCGCGCCATCGCGCTCAGGCCGGATTTCGCCGACGCGCATTACAATCTCGGCGTCGCGCTGCTCGACCAAGGCCGCTTCGACGAGGCGCTGGCGAGCTATGACGACGCCATCCGACTTAACGCGGACTATGTGGATGCCCACTGGAACCGGGCCTTCGTGCTGCTGCTCAAGGGCGATTTCGCGGAGGGCTGGCGCGAGCACGAATGGCGCTGGAAGCGCAAGCTGCAGCCGCCGCGCAGCTTCCCGCAACCGCTGTGGCGTGGCGAGGACATCGCCCAGCGGACCATCCTGCTGCACGACGAGCAGGGGATGGGCGATACGCTGCAGTTCGTGCGCTATGCACCGCTGGTGGCGGCGCGCGGCGCGCGCGTGCGGCTGCAGGTGCAGCGTCCGCTGCTGCGGCTGGTGGCGGCGTCGCTCGGCCAAGGCATCGAGGTCTTTGCCGAAGGCGACCTCATTCCGCCGTTCGAGCTGCAGTGCCCGCTGCTCTCCCTGCCGCTCGCCTGCGCGACGACGCTCGACACGATCCCGTGCCAGGTCCCCTATCTCAAGGTCGACACTGCGGCGGCGGCGCGCTGGCGCAACCGCATCGGCGTCACGGCCGGGCTCAAGGTCGGCCTCGTCTGGGCCGGCAGCCCGCAGCACAAGAACGACCTCAACCGCTCGATCGCGCTCGAGCGGCTCAGCTCCCTGTTCGAGGTGCCCGGCGGGCGCTGGTTCTCGCTGCAGGTCGGCGAGCGCACCGCCGATCTCGCGCGCGCGCCAACAGGGAAGATTGCCAATCTGGCCGACCGCCTCACCAATTTCGCCGAGACCGCCGCCGCCATCGCGGGGCTCGATCTGGTGATCACGGCCGACACCGCCGTGGCGCATCTCGCCGGCGCGCTCGGCAAGCCCGTGTGGATTCTGCTGCCGTTCGTGCCCGACTGGCGTTGGCTCATCGGTCGTGACGACACCCCGTGGTACCCGACTGCGCGGCTGTTTCGCCAGCCGGCTCGCGGCGACTGGGAGAGCGTGGTGCACAGCGTACGCGCGGCGCTCGACGAGCTTGCCGCCAGGAAGCCGGCGAGCTGAGCCCGGATACACGCGTTGGCGCATATCCTTGTCGGCGAACCGGTGTCCACTCCGCATCAAGTGCGGGGCGGGGCCTTCGCCGTGATATGCGCTGGCCTACTCCCCGCCCCGCTTGGCCTGCCATATCGCCAGGACGGCATCGAGCTCTTGCGTCGTCGGGACGTGCGCCACCGGGAGTGCGGATGCGGCGCGCGGCGGCTCACTTGGCCGAGCGCGCAGCTCGCTCTGCAAGCGGCCCAGCAACTCGCGCACATTGTCCTCGAGAACCCGGGTCGTCTCGCGGCTCGCCGCCGCCGACGGCGCGGCACGGCGCTGCCTGCGGCTGCGCGGCAGGCCCCAATCGTCGGGCGATGTGGATGGCTCCGGCCAGGGCGCGTGCGTCTCGCGCGCAGCGCCGACCGGCATCACCGGCACGATGCCGGGTGACTCTTGCAGGCGCGACAGCGGCGATTGCCGATCGTGCGCGCGCGAATTGATGGGAGCGCGTCGACGCTGGCGCTCGCTGAGGAATCGACCCACGAACGAGCCGAGGATGATGATGGCAAGCGCCGATACGGCACCGAAGAGCGCCGGCACATGCGACGTCTCATCGGATTCGTCCGGGCGCACGACGCTCAAGGTCCGCACCGGAATTTGTTGCGGCGACGCCGCGTCGCGCTGCGGCTCCGGCGTCATGACCTTGGGGTCGATTGCAGGCGCGACCGCCGGCGGCGGCGAAGCGCTGTCGATCGGCGGCACCGGGACGGAGGCGCTCGCGGCGGCCGCGGGTGGTGTTGCAGGAATCACTGCGGCACCAAACAATCCGAACGGCGGAGGACCCGCCGCCGCGATCGGCGGGACCACGTTCGCGCTGGTGTCCGCCGCGCTGGCAACGGTCGGCGCGGACGTGTCGGACGGCGGACGAGGTGCCGGCGCGGCACCGGGCCGCGACGTCGGCGCGGCCGCTGCCGCGGCGTGCGGTTGCGCCGGCACGTCCTTGGCGGCGTCAAGCGGGCGCTGGTACCAGCAGTGGCGGCCGCTCGGATGGTCGATGTGATAATACCAGTGGCTGCCGGTGGCGGCCGGTCCATTCGGCTTGACCAGGCAGTCGGCCGCCGCAGTCGTGGTCGGCGTTTCGGCGGACGCCGAAACTGTCACAAGCGTCGCGATCACGGATGCGAGCAGAGTCGGCGCGATACGCGTTACAACGAGCGCCATAGGTCCCTCCCCTTGTGCACTCGACAAACCAAATCTTCACCACGCCCGAGTCTTCCGGCTGATTGAGGCCGTAGTTCGTTGCAAATTCGACATCATCGCGCGCGCGTTCCCCGACCTTGCGGCGGCGAGCGCCGGCGCTCACTATGCCGCCAAGAACACACCCGAGGAGGGCCACACTTCCGGCCACCTCGGCTCATTACGCTTGTCGAAGGAACTACCCTGGGAGAATGGGAATGCGCGTTGCGTCAGTTGCGTTGGTGTGTCTCGGCGTACTCATGAGCATGCTGTTGCGGCCGGCGGAGGCCCGCATCCGCTTGAACGACTCGGAAATGCTCGCGGGACTCCTGGTGGTGACGGGACACACGCAGCATCCGTATGAAACGATCTCGCTCAACGGCAAGTTCACGACGACGAGCAATCGCTATCACCGTTTCTATTTCCGCGTTCCGTACTATCCGCCGACCTGCACGATCACGTTGAAGGCGGGCGGTGACGAGCGCAGCGCGGCCGTCGCGGTATGCGCGGCGGCGGGCGGCGCGGGTCCGCAGGGCGAGCGCGGGCCGCAAGGCGTCGCGGGCCCGCCCGGAGCGCAGGGTCCGCAAGGATTGCAGGGGCCGGCGGGACCGCAAGGCGCCACCGGGCCCGTGGGCGCCCAAGGCCCGCGCGGACCGCAAGGTCCGGCTGGGCCGCAGGGACCCGCAGGCGTCGCAGGACCAACCGGGTCGCAGGGACGTGCCGGACCGCAGGGACCTGCCGGACCGCAGGGACCTGCGGGTGTGGCGGGACCGTCCGGACCGCAGGGGCCTACCGGCATCGCGGGTGCGGCCGGGCCCGCAGGGCCGGGCGGCGAGCAAGGCGAGAAGGGTGCGCCAGGCGAGCGCGGCGCGGCCGGCGTGGCCGGCGCCAAAGGCGAGCCCGGCGCGGCCGGATTGCAGATCCGTCAGGTGCGCCAGGAGTGCACCAGTGGCACCGACTGCGCGGTCACCTGCGGCAACGGCGAGATTGCGCTCAACGCGGTGTGCCCGGGCAGCAGCGCGGTGTTGCGGTCCGCCACGCTGGTCTCGTGCGGCTCGGGCAACACGGCGCCGATGACCGCGTACTGCGCACACTGACGGCGCCGCGTGAGACGCACGGCGCCGCGACGGTCAAGACGGCGCCGCTGCGCTCAGCGCGGCTCGCACCAGCAGCGCGTAGATGCGTTCTGCCAAGCCCTTGGGCTGCGCCAGCTGTAGTCGCTCAAGGCAATCGGGCTCGGCCGATGGCGCAAACATGCCACGCAGGAGCAAGGACACGATTGCGGTCGGCGATGCGGATTTCAGGAGCTGCAGCGCCGGAAGAAGCCGCTGCTCGGTCGCGGTGAAGTCGGTGCCGAACGGAAACGCCGGCAGCAGGCCCGCGTCGACGGCCGGCTCGAGCGTCCGCGCGAGCCCGTCGGGCGTATTGTCGCGCGCGGATGTCGGCAGCGCGAACATGCGCTCGATCTTGCCGGCATCCTTGGCCTCGCGCAGCAATTCGTCCTGGAAGCGCGCGTCGGTGATCGCGAGCATGCGCGCGATGACGTCGCGGTCGGGCTTGCCGCGGATGTCGGCGACGCCGTACTCGGTGACGATGATGTCGCGCAGATGACGCGGGATCGTGACGTGCCCGTAGCGCCAGCGGATATTCGACCGGGTCCTGCCGCGCACGGTGCGCGACGCGCGCAGCAGGATGACGGAACGGGCATTCTCCAGCGCGAATCCCTGGGCAACGAAATTGAACTGGCCGCCGACGCCGCTGACGATGCGGCCGTCCTCGAGGCCATCGGAGACGACGTCGCCGAGCAACGTCGCCATCATGGCATCGTTGACGAAGCGCGCGTCGACGCGCGCGCGGCGCTTGGCGGCCTCGTCGCCGTAGAGCTCGTTGACATAGCCGATCCGCCGCATGCGGAATTTCGCCAGCTCCTCGCGCGGCATGTCGCGCAGCGCCTGGTAGAACGCACGCGAGCCGAGAAAGAAGCCGGCATCGAGCACGCCGCCGTCGACCTCGCGGCGGAGCAGGCCGGCGCGAAAGAGATCGAGAAAGGCTTCGACGAACATCTCGGAGCAGCCGTAGAGTCCGGCCGTGAACGGCGCCGCATGGATCGTCGCATCGGCGCGCAAGCGCGTGAGCAGCGCGCGGAAATCATCGGGCTTGCGATGGCGAAGCACGAGCGCGTGCGCGACTGCGTCGCCGAGCGAGCCGATGCCGATCTGCAGCGTGCCGCCGTCGGGCACGAGGCTCGCCGCATGCAGGCCGGCCGCATGGTCGGCGAGCGTGATCGGCTCGCGCGGCGGACCGAACAGGGGAAAGTCCGCCGCGGGACCGTCGAGCAGCAGATCGAGCTCCTTGCCGGCGATAGCCGCCTCGCCTTCCATGAAGGGCAGCTCGGGGTTGACCTCGCCGGCGAACAGGAAGCTCACCCGGCCGGCGCGGCGCAAGTCGAGAAGATCGAGCGTAAGATCCGGATTGCAGCTCAGGCTGTACGCGCGCTCGCCCGCCTCGGCGCGATGGGCGACGAGCTGGCCGATGACGTTGACGCCGCGATCGATCACGCAGTGGAGGGCGTGCGTGTAGTTCGCCGAAATGTAGTGCTGCTGCGCATAGGGCGACCCGAGCCATTGCCCGGCGAGGAAGAAGAACTCGTTGACCTCGACGTTTGGCGGCAGCGTGCCGGCGTGGATGGCGGTCGCGTAATCGAGCGCCGGATAGCCGGCGAACACGCGTCGCGCGAAAGGATCGAGAAAGCGCCGCTCCAGCTCCTGCTTGGCACGCGGAGCCTCGAGGGTGAGCGCCGTGAAGATGGTCAGCCGCAGCGAGCGATCGGCGACCGCCTTGGCATAGAGCGCGTTGGCGATCCGGTTGGCCTTGCCGAGCCCGAGCGGCAGCGCCAGCACGATGGTCTTGCCGACGCGCGCGATGATCGCATCCGCCAGCCGGTCCGCATCGCCGAAGGCGGCCGGGCCGGCACCGGCAGGATTCATTTGAGCTGGTCCCATCCCGGATCGGGTTGGAAGCGCGCGCCGTATTTCGCGGCGAGTTGCGTCAGCGCATCGCGTACCGCCGTCACGCCGCGCGTGCGCGCATAGTGCATCGGGCCGCCGCGGAACGGCGCAAAGCCGGTGGCGAAGATCATCGCGCCGTCGACCACCTCGTCGTCGGTCACGACGCCCTCGCGCAGGCAGGCGACGCAGACGTCGAGCATGGGCAGGATCAGGCGATCCTGTGCATCAGCGGGCGGCGCGGCGGTCGCGTCATGCTGCTTGACGGCATGGTCATCCTTCCAGTCGTACAGGCCCTTGCCGGTCTTCTTGCCGAGCTCGCCTTTCGCGACCTTGTCCTTGAGCCATTGCGGCGCGTCGGGCATGTCGTGCTTGAGATTCGTGCGCAGCATCTCGGCGACATGCAGGCAGATGTCGAGGCCGACCGTGTCGGCGAGCTCGAGCGGCCCCATCGGCATGCCGAAGTCTTCGGCGGCCTTGTCGATGATCTCCTTCTTCACGCCCGCGTCGAGCATCACCAGCGCCTCGAGCAGGTACGGGGTCAGCGCGCGATTGACCAGGAAGCCCGGCGCGCTCTTCACCGGCGCGGGCAGGCGATCGATGCGGCCGAGAAACGCGCGCGCGTCGGCGAGCACCTCGTCGGCGACCTTGTCGTGGCTCACCACCTCGACGAGCTGCATGCGCGACACCGGATTGAAGAAGTGGATGCCGACCAGGCGCTCCGGCCGCAGCAGGCCCTCGCGCAGCTGCTCAAGCGGGATGCTCGACGTGTTGGTGGCGAGGATCGCGGTAGGCTTCATCCTCGGCTCGATGCCCGCATAGACCTTGCGCTTGAGGTCGAGGGTCTCGGGCACCGCCTCGATGACGAGGTCGGCGCGCGCGACGCCCTCGCCGCGCAGATCGGGGATGAGGCGATCGAGCGCGTCGCGCACGGCGCGGCGATTGTCGCGGCCGATCTTGCCGTAGAGCTCGGCCGCGCGCTTGATTGCGCCGGCGAGCGGCTCGGGCTTCATGTCGGCGAGGCTGACCGTGAAGCCATGCCAGGCGCACCACGCCGCGATGTCGCCGCCCATGGCGCCGGCGCCGATCACGTGGATGCGGCCGCCGTCCCATTTGCCGCCGGCGAGGCTTTTCAGCTTGTTGCGCAGGAAGAACACCCGCACGAGGTTCTGCGCCGTGTCGCTGACCAGCAGCTTGGCGAAAGAGGCGATCTCCGCCTTCTGCATCGCGGGCGCATCGTCGCCGCCATGCTGCTCCCACAGGTCGATCAGCGCGGCCGGCGCCGGATAGTGCACGCGCGGCGCTTTCTTCTCGGCCTCGCGGCGCATGCGTCTGGCAAGCAGGTTGCGCGCCGGCGCGGTGTTGAGCAGCCGCTCGAGCAGGGCTTGGCGCGCCGTCTTGAGCTTGCCCTTGACCGCGTCCTTGACGGCGGCGCGCACATGGCGCTCCTGCGTGACCGCATCGACGAGGCCGAGCGACTTTGCGCGGCGGGCGCGCTCGGTGCGGCCGGTGAGCATCATGGTCATCGCCGGCACCGGGCTGATCAGGCGCGTCAGCCGCACAGTGCCGCCCAAGCCCGGATGCAGGCCGAGCAGCACCTCGGGGAAGCCGAAGCTTGCGCCGTCGACCGCAATGCGGTGATCGCAGGCGAGCGCCACTTCGAGCCCGCCGCCGAGGCAATAGCCGTGGATGACCGCAACGGTCGGCAGCGGCAACGCATCGAGCCGGTCGAGCACGGCGTGGCCGCGCGCGAGCCCGGCCTCGACCTTGGCGGCATCCGTGATGCCGCGGAAGCCGCCGATGTCGGCGCCGGCGATGAAGCCGCCGGGCTTGGCGGAGCGGATGACGAGGCCGGTCGGGCGCAGCTGCGACACCATGGTGAGGACGGCGTCGAGCTCGGTGAGCACGTCCTCGGAGAGCGTGTTGGCGCTCGCGTCCTTCTTGTCGAACAAGAGCCAGGCGACGCCGTCCTCGTCGTTGCGCATGCGCCAATGGATCCACGGCCCGGGCTCCGCCGGCGCCGCGGCGAACGGGCCGAGCTCGAGATCGCGCTTGCCGATGACGTCGAGCGCGGGCTTGCCGGTGTGCGATGTCATTTTCGCTTCCATGGCCGGCCCCTCACATCGTCTCGATCAGCATGGCGCCGCCCTGCCCGCCGCCGATGCATTCGGTGGCGATGCCGCGCTTCAAGCCGAGCCGCTTCATGGCGTTGACGAGATGCAGCACGATGCGGTTGCCGCTCGCGCCGACCGGATGGCCGACGCCGATCGCGCCGCCGTCGACGTTGAGCCGGTCGCGCGCGATCGCGCCGGCGGCGCCGTCGAGGCCGAGCACCTCGCGGCAGAACTCGGCATCCTGCCATGCCGCGAGACAACCGAGCACCTGCGCCGCGAAGGCTTCGTTGAGCTCCCACAGCTCGATGTCGCCGAGGGAAAGCTGATGGCGACGCAGCAACGCGGTCGAGCAGTAGACCGGGCCGAGGCCCATGATCGACGGATCGAGCGCCGACCATTCGCTGTCGACGATGATGGCCCTGGGCGTGAGCTTGTGCGCTTTCACGGCGTCTTCCGAGGCGAGAATCACCCAGGAGGCGCCGTCGGTGATCTGCGAGCTGTTGCCCGGCGTCACCTTGCCCCAGGGCCGCTCGAAGGCCGGCCGGAGCTTGCCGAGATTGTCAGCGGAGCTGTCGGGCCGCACGCCGTCGTCGTGGTCGTAGAGCGTGCCGTCGCGCGCGAAGGCGGGCTCGATCTCTTCCTTGAAGACGCCTTCCCGTTGCGCGCGCGCAAGCCGCTGCTGGCTTTCCGATGCATATTCGTCGGCCTGCCGGCGCGAGATGTGAAACAGGTGGCCGACCAGCTCGGCGGTCTGCCCCATGTTGAGATCGGTGATCGGATCGGTGAGGCCGCGCTCGAGCCCGATGACGGGCTTGAACATGGCGGGACGCACGCCGAGCAGCGCCACGAGCCGCGCCCAGATGTTGCGCGCGCCGAACAGCCGCGCATACCAGTTCACGGCGCTACGGCTGAACACCAGCGGCGCGTGGCTCAGCGACTCGGCGCCGCCCGCGAGGATGAGATCGGAAACACCCTCCTGGATGTAGCGGTACGCCGTGTCGATCGATTGCATGCCGGAGCCGCAATTGATCTGCACCGTGAAGGCCGTCATCGCCTCGCCCATGCCGAGGCGCAGCGCGGCCACGCGCGCCGGGTTCATCTCGTCGGCGAGCACGTTGACGCAGCCGAGGATCACCTGGTCGAACGCGTCGGACGCGAACGGCTGGCGCAGCAGCAGCGGCCGGCCGCATTGGACGGCGAGATCGACCGGCGTGAACGGGCCCGGCCTGCCGCGCGCCTTGATGAAGGGCGTGCGGCTGCCGTCGATGATGTAGACCGGGCGTCGCTCTACTCGGCCGCGGCCTGTCTCGGCGGCGGAGGATCGGGCTGCGGCTGGCTCTGCGGCTCCGGCTCCGGCGGGAGCCCACTCGGAGGCTCCGGTTGGAATAGCGGCTCCTGGTGAAACACCGAGGGCGGCGGCAGCTGGCTCGAGGCCTCCGGCGGGAGCGGCGGTTGGTTGTGCGGCTCCGATTGCGACGGAGACGGGCTCTGCGGCTCCGGCTGCGGCGATTTCGGGAAATCCGACTGAGGCGGCTGCCGACTCGGAAGCTCCGGCTGGGGCTGTGGTTGGATGTGGATCTCCGCTGGCGGCCGGGGTTGGCTCGGGGACTCCGGCGGGGGCTGCCTCTGGGGCTGGGATATCGCTAATGGCTCATCTCCCTTGTTGGCGGTGCCACGCGAGGTCAATTCCTCCGGGGCGAAATCGTCGACCGCGATCGCGGCCGATACGGCCTCGGCGGCGGCCTTGAGCTGGGCTGCCTCGTCGGCCGTGATGGTGCGGCTGGCGAGCGCCTGATCGATGTCGCGGATGTGGCCCTTGCGCATGCGGTCGCGCAACGGCTGCACCGCGACGGTGAGCGCGAAGGCCCGCTTGAGCAGCGCGACGCAATCGGTCGCGCCGGGCTTCGTTTCATAAAGATCGACCATGAGCCGGTCGCGCGCCGGGCCCGGGTTGCTGATGAGGTCGGCGCAGGCTCGCGTTACGCGGTCGGAGGGGCCGCGACTGCTCGGGCTCAGCGGCTGGATGAGGAAGCGCATGATCCAGGCGACCGGCCGGACCGGGAAGTTCATGATCAGCTCGTCGAAGCGCTGCTCGATGGTGGCGAGGCTCGCCTCGAGGCAATAGTCGAGCAGCGGCAGGTCGGCTTCCTGGCGGCCCTCGTCGTTCCAGCGCTTGAGTGCGGCGCACGACAGATAAAGCTCGGACAGGATGTCGCCGAAGCGGGCCGACAGCATCTCCTGCCGTTTCAAGCCGCCGCCAAGGCTGAGCAACGCGAGATCGACCGCGAGCGCGAAGGCGGACGAATAACGGCTGAGCTGGCGATAGAAGCGCGTCGCCTTGCCGGCATCAGGCGCCGGCGCGAACAGGCCGCCGGTCCACGACCGCCCCCAGGCACGCAACGTATTGGCGAAGCTGTGGCCAACATGACCCCAGAATGCCTGGTCGAACGTATCGAGGCCGCGCGCCCGATCCGTATCCTCGAGCGCGAGCATCTCCTTGAGCAGATAGGGATGGCTGCGGATCGCGCCCTGGCCGAACTGGATCAGGCTGCGGGTCAGGATGTTCGCGCCCTCGACCGTGATGCCGATCGGGACGCCGCGATACATGCTGCCGAGATAGTTGAGCGGCCCTTCCATGATGCCCTTGCCGCCGTGCACGTCCATGGCGTCGTTGACGGCGATCCGCATGCGGTCGGTCGCCTGCGACTTCATGATGGCGGTGACCACGGCCGGATGATGGCCCTCGTCGAGCGCGGCGCAGGTCATGCGCCGCGCGGCATCGAGCAGATACGCGGTTGCGGCGATGCGGCCGAGCCGCTCCTGGATCGCCTGGAATTTCGCGATCGGTACGCGGAACTGCTCGCGGATGCGCGCATAGGCGCCGGTGACGTCGGCGCAGAAGGCGCAGGCGGCCGCCGACAGGGAGGGCAGCGAGATGCCGCGCCCGGCCGCGAGCGCGCTCATCAGCATCTTCCAACCCTTCCCGGCCCCTTCGGCGCCGCCGATGATGTTATCGACCGGAATGAAGACGTCGTGCCCCCAGGTCGGGCCGTTCTGGAAGACGTGCATCGCGGGCAGGTGCCGGCGTCCGATGCTCACGCCCGGCAGATGAGTCGGCACCAGCGCGAGTGTGATGCCGATGTCCTCGCGATCGCCCAGCAGGTGATCGGGATCATGCAGCTTGAACGCCAGGCCAAGCACGGTCGCGATCGGTGCGAGCGTGATGTAGCGCTTGTGCCAGTTGAGGCGGATGCCGAGCACCTCGCGGCCCTCATAGGTGCCGCGGCAGACCACGCCGGTATCAGTCATCGAGGCGGCGTCGGAACCGGCTTCCGGGCTGGTGAGGCCGAAGCACGGGATCTCCTCGCCGCGCGCAAGGCGCGGCAGCCAGTGGTCCTGCTGCTCTTTTGTCCCGAACTTGAGCAGCAATTCGCCCGGGCCGAGCGAGTTCGGCACCATGGCGGTGACGGCGCCGGAGAGCGAGCGCGACGACAGCTTGCGGATGACCTCCGAGTGCGCATAGGCCGAGAAGCCGAGGCCGCCGTACTGCTTGGGAATGATCATGGCGAAGAACTTCTTCGCCTTGAGGAAGGCCCACACCTCGGGCGGCAGGTCGTGCAGTTCCCAATTGATCTGCCACTCGTCGAGCATGCCGCACAGCTCGTCGACCGGACCGGCGAGGAACTGCTGCTCCTCGTCAGAGAGCTTGGCAGGTGCGAAGGCCAGGAGCTTGCGCCAGTCGGGGTTGCCGGCGAACAGGTCGGCGTCCCACCACGTGTCGCCGGCCTCGATCGCCTCGCGCTCGGTGTCCGAGAGGCTCGGCAGCGCATGCCCGGCCAGGCGGAAGATCGGCTTGGTGATCCAGTCGCGGCGGAATGAAGATGTCTGCATCGCTACCTCCGGACCACTTCGGACATGACAAGCGCCGAGCCGGCGCGACGGCGACCGAATCAACCCCCCGGGACACTATAGGTTTCGTGCCTGCGCGTTCTTAGAATTCCGCTTACAATTCAATGTGAAGGCTCGTCAGCAAAGGCACGTGTCCGGGACATGCTCGATCGACTCAAGGAATATATCAGCGCCAGGATCATCCGGTACCTCGCCCAGCCGACCAGGCGCTATGCGCCGTTCTTCGCGCCCGATCCCGAGATGACGCGCCGTTCGCTGGAGCCCGGCGATGTCGTCCTGATCGAGGGAAACACCCGGCTGAGCGCCATCATCAAGTTCTTGACGCAATCCACATGGTCGCACGCGGCGCTCTACGTGGGCGAACGGCCGGGAGATCGGGGACCGGGCCATGCCGCCGCAGCCGACCTCGGGCCGTCGCTGCCTCGCCTCCTGCAGGGTGCCGACCGCGATGAGGAAGAAGATCGCCGTTGCCGTCCGCACGCTGGCGGCCGGCAGGGCGGTGCCCGCCTCGCCGCCGGTGGCGAGGTTGGAGGAGCCGCAGTAGACCACCGGATCTTTGCCATTTAGACCGCAGACCACGAACTTGTCGTGAATCTCGTGCCCGGGCGGGATAGGCACCTGATCGAAG
>Ga0209006_10000841_pt1 | contig 28319 bp, 27 predicted proteins | sample JacPin_JW_Ref_O2_FD_188567 | JGI IMG/M metagenome (GOLD analysis project Ga0209006, IMG submission 188567) | Forest soil microbial communities from Algoma, Ontario, Canada - Jack Pine, Ontario site 1_JW_Ref_O2 (SPAdes) (version 2) | ecosystem: Environmental > Terrestrial > Soil > Boreal...
TTCCCGGCGCGGCGCTCCCCATGGTAGAGATGCATGTCATGGAGCATGGCCTGCTCATGCTTTCAGGCGGCGGCATCTATCGCCTCAGCGATTCTTGGTATCCGGTGGCGGAAGGCGATTTCATTTGGATGGCGCCGTTTTGTCCGCAGTGGTTCGGAGCGCTCGGAAAGACGCCCGCAAAATATCTTATCTACAAAGACTGGAATCGATGAAAATCGAGATCCATCAGGAGCGCCTGGCGTTGGAGCTAGATTCGCTGGGCATGTATTCCCAGGAAGCGCCTCCGGTGGTAACTCGCGTGGTCTTCACCGGAGCGGATGTGCGCGGCCGCGAATACGTCAAGAGCCTATGCCTGGAAACCGGGCTCGAGATGCGAGAAGACGCGGTGGGAAATACGTTCGCGCGTTGGATTGGCGAGAATCCCGAGCTGGAACCGGTAGGCACGGGTTCGCATATCGACGCGATTCCCAATGCCGGCCGCTTCGACGGAACAGTGGGCGTGCTCGGCGGACTGGAGGCCATTCGTGCACTCGGACGCGCGGGCTACCGGCCGCGGCGATCCATTGAGCTGGTGATTTTCACCTCCGAAGAGCCCACTCGATTCGGAATCGGATGCCTCGGAAGCAGGCTTCTGTCGGGACTGTTAGATCCACTGGTTGCGGACCAATTTAAGGATCGCGCTGGAATTTCGCTTTCCGACGCGCGGCGCGAGGCCGGCTTCGCGGGCCCGTTGGCAGCGGTGCGCTTGCCGCACGGATACTATTCGGCCTTCGTCGAAATGCATATCGAACAAGGGTCGATGCTGGAACAACACAATATTCCGATAGGCGTGGTCACTGCGATCGCCGCGCCGGCCGGCCTGAAGATCGCGATTGAGGGCGAGGGCGGTCACGCAGGCGCCGTTTTGATGCCGGATCGCCACGATGCTTTTCTTGCGGCGGCCGAGGTAGCTCTGGCGGTGGAGACCAGCGCGAAGTCGAGCGGCTCGCGCGATACGGTGGGGACCGTCGGAGTATGCGAGGTTTTCCCAGGCGCCGTGAACAGCATCCCCAGCCGGATACGGATGGAGATCGATGTGCGCGACATCGATGAAGCCAGGAGAGATTCCGTGTTGCAGAAAATCGAGCTGGCTTGCGAGGAAATCGCCCATCGCCGTGGCGTCCAAGCAAGGTTGGAGCTGGTCAACGCCGACCCTCCAGCACATTGCGCTCCGCACGTGGTGGACGCGCTCATCCAAGCTTGCGAAACGCACAGCCTACCTTTCGAGCGCATGATCAGCCGCGCCTATCATGATTCGCTTTTTATGTCCCGGATCGCGCCCACAGCGATGCTGTTTATTCCCTGTCGCGGCGGCGTGAGCCATCGCCCGGATGAGTACGCGTCGCCCGAAGCGATCGCCCAAGGAACGCTGGTCCTAGCAGAAGCTCTGGCGCGGCTGTCATCGCAATAGCCTACGTTTTGCTGCCGATATAAACGAAGCGGATAATCAATAGCGCCGCGAGCAGGTACGCCGCCCAGGGTACTTGCCGCGCTCGTCCGCGCGCTACGTGAATCAACACGTAGGATATGATGCCGCAAGCCAGCCCGTTCGCGATGCTGAATGTTAGCGGGATAGTAACCAGCGTCAAGAACGCGGGAAACGCCGTGCAGGTGTCCTCCCAGGGAATCTCCGCAATGGCTGAGATCATCAAGCCGCCCACCACCACCAACGCCGGCGCCGTGGCTGCGGATGGGACCGCACCAATCAGCGGCGCGACGAACAGCGCGGCGATGAAGAGCATTCCGGTGACGATGGAGGTGACGCCCGATTTACCGCCCGCCGCGACACCGGCCGCGCTTTCCACATAGCTGACCACTGTTGTGGTCCCGAGTAACGACCCGCCGATGGTGGCAGTGGCATCCGTCAACAAGATGCGATTGACGCGCGGAATTCGATTACCGGCTTCCAGCAGCCCTGCTTTTTTGCTGACCGCCATCAGCGTGCCGATATTGTCGAACAGATCCACGAACAGGAACACGAAGACGATTTCGAGCAATCCGAGCCCGACGGCAGAACGCACATCCAGATGCAGCATGGTGCCGGAAATGTCGCTCCATCGATAGGATTGCGGCTGCCAGTGAACCAGCCCGGCCGCTGCGCCCACGGCGGTTGTGGAAAGAATGCCTAGTAGAATCGCCGCGCGCACCTTCCACGCTTGCAGGGTCGCGATTAATAGAATGCCGAGCACCGCCAGCGCAACATTCGGATCGCGCAGGTTTCCCATGGAGACAATGGTCGCCGGATCCGCTTTCACAATGCCCGCGTTCCGCAGCCCGATAAACGCGATAAAAAGCCCGATGCCCGCGCTCACCGCGGCATACAATTCGGGAGGAATCGCCGCGATGATCCACTGCCGCACGCCCACTACGGTAAGAATCAGAAACGCCACGCCGGAGAGAAATACCGCGCCCAAGGCCGTCTGCCATGGCACGCCCATCCCCTTGACTACCGTGTAGGTGAAATACGCGTTCAAGCCCATGCCTGGCGCCAGCGCGATGGGGTAGCGGGCGAACGCTCCCATCAAGACGGTGCCGAACGCCGCCGCCAGGCAAGTGGCCGCGAACACGGCCGGGACGGGCATGCCCGCGTCTTTGAGGATGGATGGGTTCACGAACACGATGTACGCCATGGTGATGAAGGTCGTGAACCCCGCCAGAATCTCGGTCTTCCAGGTGGTGTTCAGCCTTTTGAATTCGAAATAGCGCTCCAACCACGTCAGGGCTCTTGCAGGCATACCCTATATTAGAAACAGCACCGCTGTGCTAGCCATGCCGCATAAAAACCTCAACCTGACTTGGTTGGCACTGGCGCTGATCGTGACGCTGCAGTGCGCCGGTGCGCAACAATATCCTGCACATTGGTGGACTCCCGTTCCCGAAGCAAACAAGCCCGACTGGGAGATACTGCCGCAAGCCGCGAAACCCGGCGAGGTGATTCTTTCCAAGCGCAATGAGCTGGGCATTCTATCCAATTTCGCACCCACCCCTTTCACTCTGCATGGCAAACGCTACGCCAGCGTTGAAGGATTCTGGCAGATGATGCTGTACCCCGAAGGCCCTGGCGATCCGCGCGCCAAGTTTCCCGGCATCGCCTGGGCGCACACTCGCGAAGAAGTGGGCCAGATGATCGCATTTGACGCTAAGAACGCCGGTGACCTCGGCGAACAGAACATGAAAAAGATGGGTATCGATTGGGTGACGTTTGATGGGCAGCGGATGAAATACTGGTCCTTGGAGAAGGCCGAACACTACCGGATCATTGTGGAGGCAATGCGCGCCAAGCTGAAACAAAACCCGCAAGTGAAGCAGATTCTTCTTTCCACCGGCAGGCTGGTCTTGCTTCCCGATCACTATCAGGAACAAAATCCACCCGCCGAGTGGAAGTATTTCCAGATCTGGATGGAGTTAAGAAGCGAGCTCCAAGCCGGCGCACAGCCCAAGAACTGACCGCTGCACGCCCGATCTTTCTTCTATTTTTATGACTTGTTAATGGTTTCTTGATGGGTCTCGGTGTATCTTTAGGCCAGCCTTATTTGATTCGCGTAACCTTGCGACCGGAATGACCGAAATGGAACCTAGCAGACCGAGCGGGCTGCGATTCGCCGGCCACGCCCTGGCCGGATCGGCAACAGTGCTGCTGGCAGCCTACATCGGCGTCCGTCTGCACGTAAACTTCGCCACCACTGGGTTTCTGCACTTGCTGATCGTTGTGCTGGTCGCCATGATGGCAGGTTTCTGGGAAGCCACCGTTACCTCCCTGGTAGCTCTGATCTGTCTCAACTACTTTTTCGTTCCGCCAGTCTTCACTTTTTATGTCTCCGATCCCCAGAATTGGGTGGCGCTGATTAGCTTTGAATCCACCGCCCTGCTGGTGAGCCGGCTGTCTATTCAAATGGAGAAGCAGGCGCGCACGGCGGTTTTAGAGCGCCGCGGCACAGAGAAGCTCTACGAGCTGAGCCGCCGTACTCTTCTGATGGATCCGCAGCAGCTACCTGGGCCGCAAATTGTCGCTCAAATATGCGATGTGGTGCAGGTGGACGCCGTCGCACTCTTCGACGCCGCGCGGGCGCGAGTGGATGCGGCGGGATCGGCTGGTCCGCAGTTGGAAGCCGCCGCCAAGGACGCTTATCTGCAGGATCGCAATGAAGACCACCCGGACCGGATGACGTGGCAGCGGATGCTCCGGCCAGGAACCAGCTCCACCGGGGCCATTGTTTTGCGTGGAAGCAATTTAAACGCCTTGCTAGCCGACTCCATCGCATCGCTCACCGCCATCGCCTTAGAACGCGCGCGATCTTTCGAGAAGCAAAGCCACGCGGAAGCAGCGCGCCAGAGCGAACAATTGCGGACGGCGGTGTTGGATGCCCTGGCTCACGCTTTCAAGACTCCGCTGACCGCGATTCGAACCGCAAGTTCGGGCTTGTTGGAAGCCGGCCATCTGGACCCGGCGCAAGAAGACTTAGTCACGCTTATCGACGAAGAGTCCGACAAGCTGAATGCCTTGAGCACCCGGCTACTGCAAACCGCCAAGCTGGAAGCCGGGGAGACCAAGCTGCGCAAGGAAGCCGTCCTGATTCCACAGCTCATTGACGACATTCTTTCGGAGCATTCGGACCAATTGGATGGCCATCCGACCCGGGTTTCCATTACCAATCAGCGCTGCGCCACTTATGGAGACCGCGAGTTACTGGGCACTGCCATCATGCAGTTCATCGACAACGCAGCGAAGTATTCGACGCCCGGCTCTCCCATAGCGATCGCCGTAGACGATCGCGAAGGCGAAATTCTTATCTCGGTTCACAACGAAGGCTCCGAGGTCCGGCCGGAAGATCGCGAACGTATTTTCGAGCGCTTCTACCGCAGCCCCGGATCGAACCATCGGGCCTCCGGAACGGGGTTGGGCTTATCGATTACCAGAGAGGCGGCGCAAGCCCATCGAGGACGCGCCTGGGTGAACAGCGAACAGGGAAAAGGCACCACATTTTTTCTGTCGCTCCCGCGCATAGAACGGAGGATCTGATGAATACCGTGAACACATCGCGAGGTAAAGTTTTGATCGTGGACGACGAACCGTCCATCCGCCGCGCAATTCGAACCACGTTCGGCACGCTGGGGTTCGATATTTCAGAGGCCATGAACGGCGAACAAGCTTTGCCGCTCCTGCGCGCGGCCAACTTCGATGCAGTTCTGCTGGATTCGAACATGCCGGGCATGGGCGGCCTGGAGGCTTGCCGGGAAATCCGGCGCCGGTTTCCTCGCATCGCGGTTCTCATGCTTACCGTGCGCGACAGCGAAGACGACAAAGTGGAGGCTCTGGACGCCGGCGCCGACGACTACGTTACTAAGCCGTTTCCGGTCCGTGAACTGGTGGCCCGGGTGCGCGCCGCCGTTCGACGCTCACACGCTCCCGAGGGGCATAGCAATGTGGTGATTGCCATCGGAGAGATCACGCTCGATCCAGCTCGCCGGCTGGTCCAAAAGAACGGCCAAGCGGTGCACCTCACGCCCAAGGAATTCGATCTGCTGCTGTACTTAATGAAACACGCCGGGCTGCCCGTGATACATGCCCGGCTGCTGAGCGCGGTCTGGGGACCGGAATACGGCAATGAGCTGGAGTACCTTCGCACCTTCATGCGGCAATTGCGCAAGAAGTTGGAGGATGACGCGGCGCATCCTAAATATCTGCTGACGGATTCGCACATCGGGTATCGATTTCGCGAGCCGTAGTTCGCCACTTACGAAATCCTGTGCTTTCATCTTTTCTTTATGTGACAGAAGAAAACATGAATAGCTTACCAAAACTTTTCCGATAACTTTATTTATGCTTTCCTCACGTCTCGGCGCCTATACTCGCTTCTAACAGGCAAACGAAAGATTCCGAGCCGCAGAGGAAGCGGTGTCTTCACGTTCCTTCAGCACACTGCAAGAGTCGATGAGAAGCATAGATGCCTTTCGCGCCCGTCCTCGGTAGCAACGTGATGCAGAGATCTTCTTTATACTCATCTGGCGCCGCTTCGCAGGGAATCATCCTGATTGTGGATGACGATGCGTCCGTGCGGCGCGCGCTTCATACCACTTTGCAGACTCTAGGTTTCAGCACATCAGAGGCGTCCGGAGGAGAGGAAGCGTTGGAGCTGGCCCGCACCGCGCCCTATGACGTTGTGCTGCTGGATGTCAATATGCCCGGCATGGACGGGCTTGAAACCTGCCGCCAACTGCGCCGCATGTTGCCTCGCATCGCGATTCTAATGCTCACGGTCCGAGATAGCGAAGACGACAAAGTGCAGGCGCTGGAGGCCGGCGCGGACGACTACGTTACCAAGCCGTTCCACATTCGCGAATTGACGGCGCGTGTTCGATCGGCGGTTCGCCGGGTGCAAGCTCTGGAAGACAACACCAACGCCACGATTTGCATCGGGGACCTGGAGTTGGATCCTGCGCGCCGGGAGATGCATAAGGCGGGCACCTTCATCCATCTGACTCCGAAAGAATTCGACCTGCTGCATTATCTGATGGCCCACGCTGGCCTGCCCATCACTCACGGGCGCTTGTTGAATGCTGTATGGGGTCCCGAATATGGTGATGAGGTTGAGTATCTCCGAACGTTTGTACGACAGTTACGCAAGAAGATTGAAGACGACCCCGCGAATCCTAAGTATTTGCTAACTCACGTACAGATAGGGTATCGTTTTCGCGAAAACGAGTTACCGCCCCGGCGGCCTTCTGCGGAGTAATTCGAGCCTTTATGCTTTCCTCATTGTTCGGGCAGCATACTTCCGTAGGGTTGGATTGAGCAGGATGAGCGTCGTACAGGCCAGAGAGTAAGCGGTAAGCGGCCCTGGTGCATCGCGGGAAACACAAATCTCCCCGTCGGAGAGTTTATCTTTACAGCATTGTGACGACTTACTTACGCAGCCCTTAGTTATTTGGAACATTTGCAATGCGGATACAAATTTCAGATTGGACACAGTTACTCACTCACTCTACACTCGGGAAACAATCTTATGATTAGACCATCGTTAGTCTCCATCGCCATTCCGCTATGGATGGCGCTTAACCTAGTTTCCGTTCAGGCGCAATCGCCGCTCGGCACGCTGCACGGAGTCACGGCGAATGCAGACGGAACGCCGCTCGCGTCCACTCCCGTGGTTATACACCGCACCGACGACAACACCGACCGGACCATCATCAGCGGCTTCGACGGCACATTCTCGTTCGCCAATCTCAAACCAGGCCGATACGAAGTAAAGGCCATGAAAGGGGATTTGCATAGCTCCCTAGCCACTGTAGATCTCGCTGCGGCACAGGATCTCAAGGTGGATCTGGCGCTGGGTTCAGCCCCAGAGGGCGATGCCAGCATGAGTCCGGCCGTCATGAAGAAGTTCGAAGCGATGGAAGCGCGCATTGAACAACTGGAAGCCGAGCTCAAGACCAAGAGCGTCTCTGAACAGCCTACAAAACCGGCGCCGCGTGGTGATCTGGTGGCCACACTGGCCAAGGATCCCAGCGAAATCCCGATTGTGCCCCCGGTGATCGCCAGGCCCGACATGAGCAAAGCCGTAGCCTCCGCCACGGGCCCGAACGGGCAAGAGAGCCAACCTGTATCGGCGCCCCCCGCTCCTCCCGCAGTGGACACGCAGACTCCGTTTGCTTACGGCGACTTCACTTGGCTCAACGGCACTCCGCGCAACAAGGACGTGGTGCTTGACACGCCGTTCTTCACGCCCGAGATACGTTTCGACACAAACTTCATCAACGATTTCAACCAGCCGATCGATCATACGATGGGCGGATCCACCGAGGAGTTCCGCAACGGCGAATTTCAGATAGAGGACATCGGCATCGGCGGCGATTTCCATTGGCAAAACGTGCGCGGCCGCGTTATGTTCATGGACGGCCTGTTCGCGGTTACTACGCCTCGTAACGACGCAAGTTCGGCGACGGGCAATGGGCCGGGAAATACAGGCGGAGTGGGTCAATGGGATCTGCAGAATGCGTATAAGTACGTCTCGGAAGCTTACGGCGGGTATCATTTCAATGTCCAGCACGGCCTGAACATTGACGCGGGTATTTTCGTGTCGTACATCGGCCTGTTCAGTTACTACAATTTCGATAATTGGGTTTATCAGCCGTCGTATGTGTCGTCTAACACGCCGTGGTTCTTCAACGGCATGCGTGTTCAATGGTTTCCCACCAATAAGTTGAAAATCGAACCCTGGATTATCAATGGCTGGCAGTCCTATGCCAAGTACAATGGTCACCTGGGCCTGGGAGGACAGCTTCTGTGGGAGCCCAAGGAGTGGTTCAAGTTAGTCGGGAACCAGTATGGCTTTGGAGAGGACAATCTGGGTCTTCCGCACACGCAACGCATCCATACGGACGACAGTATCGAGGTCAGGTACTTCAATCACCCGGAGAGCAGCGGTCTCTCGAAGATGGCGTTCTCTCTCACCGGCGACGCGGGGTGCCAATACGGCGGCGGGATCACTTGCCACGGAGGTCCGAATAAGAGTTCGTTCCTTGGCTGGATGTTATACGACCGCGTGTGGTGGGACAAAGATCGCTTTGCAGTCACGCTCGGCGGTGGCGAGATGAACAACGCTGGACGCTATCTCACGCTGCTGCCTCCCATCGATGGAGCGTGGGCAGCGGTGGGCAGCGCTTACTTCCCTGAAACGCCGGGCAGTACGGCTTTCATGTATGACGGCACCCTCACCTTGCAATATATGCCGAAGCAGTATATTACATGGTGGGCGGAACTTGGCTATCGCCATTCCAACGTGCCTTACTTCTCCGGGCGCGGTGGCATCACGCCTCCGGGCGGCAACAACGGCCTGCCCCAATACTTTACGTGCATGAACGGCTCGTCGGCCGGCACAGCCAACTTAGCCGGCGCGCAAGCAGCCTGCGGCGGCGCGAATGATGTATGGTTCCCGGACCTTCGTGAAAGCACATCTTCGCTCGGGTTCGGCGTCATGGTGAAGTTCTAACGTTCAATCGCAGAAGAGCGGACGGCGTCCATTTGGAGTGGACGCCGTCCGCTGCGTGCGAACTTCAGTTGCCGGCAGAAATGAACTTATGATCCAGGTACGATTCCTTCCATTAGTCCTCGGCGGCGCGGCGTTGTTGTTGGCAGCGGATCCGGATTGGAAGACCAAAACGGTCGCCGACTGGTCCGAGGCAGATGCTCATCAGGTGCTCGAAAACTCTCCGTGGGCCAAAGTCGTCATTGCCGGCATTGCCCGCCGCCGCAGCGAGGACGAACTCAGAGCAGGCGGCCAGATGGGCCAGCCTAAAGGCGTCGGTTACGATGGTGTGGAAGACAAGAAGCGACCGCTATCGGAGGTGATCGGCAATCCGCTTATCCCTGGTAAGACGCTGCCATCCACCGCTCCCACTGTTCGATTGCTAGTGCGCTGGGAGAGCGCTCTGCCGGTCCGCGCCGCGGAGTTGAAGACGCACGAAGCCGCGCCACCGACCTTGTCCGACGATGGATACGTGATTGCCGTCTACGGCGTTCCGGCCAGCTTCGCCAAGGGCGATCCCGCCAGTTTGGGGAAGCCGCTCAGGGAACAGGCCGCTCTCAGGCGCGAGGGGAAGAAGGACGTTTTGCCGATCCGAACCGAGGTCTTCGAGTTGGAAGACAACGTCGTCGTCACGTACCTCTTCCCGTTGTCGGCTGAGATCGGCAAGAAAGACAGTGTCGTCGAATTTAGCGCCCTCATCGGCCGGCTTCAAGTGTCCCAACACTTTTTGGTTCAGGAGATGCAGTTCCAGGGAAAACCCGAACTCTGAAGCTGGGGCCCGGGTTTACAGCAGCTCCAACTCCGGATCGACGTCCTTGGCTTGCGGCTTGCCAAGATTGTCAATGTGACCGCGAACCAGATCGACATCCGCTGGAGCCGGCTCCAACATCAGATACTTCGCCATATGTTCCTTCGCTCCGGCAGCATCGCCTTTGGCTTCCAGAATCCTGCCCAGCACATACTCGGCTCTGGGACGCTTATCGCTCGGATCCAGGCGGATAGCCTCTTGCACGCTTTCCTGGGCGCCGTTCAGATCTTTCAGCTCATAGCGCGCGACCGCTTGATGGAGATAGATCTCCGGATATAAATGTTTGGGATCCGCTTTGATTAACGCCTCGGCGGTCTTGGCCGCGCCATCCCAATCCTTGGTTTTGATGCACAGACGCGTCAAGGCTACATACGCAGTAAGCATCTTCGGGTCGGTTTCGATCGCGTGCTCATACGCCGCGCGCGCCTCGGCTGGCTTGTTGATCCGCTCATCCACGACGCCCAGAGCGTGCCAGGCCTGCGCAGCCTTGGGAGCCGCGGCCGTTACCGCTTCCAGGTGGCTCGCGACCTCCGGCAAATTTTGCGCATCCAGTGCCTTGATTGCCGCCTTCCAATCCGACTTTGCGCGCAAGGTTATCCCGGTGTCCGAAAATTTGATAGTGTACGGGTCGGAAACCGCCGTGTGAAGCGTGATCGGCGGCAGATCGAGAGTGGTGTGCGTAGTGTCCACGCCGGAGACTTCGACAACACTGGATGAATAACCCTCATGCGTCGCGCGGATCACGCAGTTGCGCGTCTCTAGCGGATCGATATTCATGCGCCAGATGTACTCGCCCTTTTTGTCGGTAAGCACCCCCGGCATGCTTCCCGCGACGTCGCTGCAGACCCGTTCAATCGCAACCGCGACGGGCGGAGCGGAGCCATCTTCCATCACCACCTTGCCGTGCAAGATAACCGGATAAACGTCGGCGATGGCGGATTGAATCAGAGAGAAAGCGGATGCCAGAGAGATGCTGAGGAACACGCATTTCAAATTCATGAGACCTCTCAAGTAACTCCAGCTTTATATCACAAATGAATCCTATACTGGAGAGCACGTCTCCCACTAATGGCGAAGCTACCGCCAAGACTCTCAACGCATGGGGGAAAAGAATAAGCGGCTTGCCCGAATAACTTAACCGATCAGGCGGCGAATGACCGAAGCTGCGTGATCGACGTCCGAATAGCTCAAAGCGAAAGAAGCCCTGGACTGGATCCATGCCAGGAAGGCACGGATGCTCTCCTTATCATGCTCCACCCAGAAGCCGCTCTCCTGTAATCGAAGCAATGTTTGCAGGGCATCCAGTTCCCCAATCTCGTTCGCGGAGTCTGGATCGAATCGGGCAAAGACGATCGCGACGACTTCTTCGCAGTAACCGTCTTGTCTTTCTTCCGCCAGCGGAAGGAAACGTACACGCTGGCCAAACCGGGAGACGATGGGCGCGTTCTCGAGGGTCGGAAATCTGGGATTCAGGATGTCCCAACTTCCCTCACGGACCGTGAGCGCAAACGGCATGACGGGAACCGTGAAAGTATCGCGTTCCAGGAGCACCGAATCGTCACCGTAGAACGTCAAGCCCGTTTTCATGAGCACAGCGGCCAGAGTGGTCTTTCCAGACTGTGTACTGGCCGGAAAGATCACACATCGGGAGTTGGAGCCACAAGCACCGGCATGAAAAATGGCGAGCGAGTCCCGACCCCGGCAGCTCTGAACGATTTCCTGTAGGAGAACGCCTCGAATCTCACCGATGCTCTCTTCGATAGCGACGCAAGATCGGTCACGAAAAACACGAAAGCCATCCGAGCCCTCGACGACCCTAAAAGTAAAGTCGGGGGTGGATGGCGCGTGTTGGAGCGATTCGAGCCTTGGAGCTATCTCCTCGGCTAGTTCAGAAGTTTGAAGAATAATTCGGACATTCTTCCCCTGGACTACATAATCTCGCGCAAAAAAATCAGAACTAGAAGGGGCGGGAGTGTCGGAGGGGGTTGAGGTAGAGGGTAACGAGGTTAAGTGGCGCGCGAGCATACCTGTGCGCCACCCGTTTATGGTTCGCGTGACGTCTTGCTCCGCCACTGCCGAGGGGATGTTGTATGTGGAGGCGAACTGCTGCACCAGTTCCGCCAAAGGCGTGTCCGACTTGAAAGCCTCCCAAATTGACCGAGCAGAGGGATTCAGGATGTAAAGGCCGGGAGCGTCAGGCCACGCCAGTACCAAGAAATCCTCAATTGGAAACTCCCACAAGTTCATCAGGACAGGATGGAGGTTCCCAAACGAGACACGCCAGGCTGAGACCCCTACCAAGCGTCAGTGCCCAGGGCGGGCGTGAGTGCCTCCGGAAAGAGCCTCGGCTTTCTTCGGGAGCGCTAAGACCGTAAATGGAGCCGCGTAAGCCGCGAATTTCCCGAGCTTACGGACGGCAGCTCGCCTGGTGTCGTCGCTCTCCGTTGTCGATCCAATTTCCAGTTCTGTATTGGGTTTAGAATCCACAGTAGCCTCCTAGGCCGGTTGTTTTTCAGTATATGAGAATGCGGGCGTTGGGGAATACGATGCCCTAACCCAAGTTCTTCTTCGCAAGTAAGTTGGAGCGTCGAACCGCGGGAATGCCAAGACCGAAGACCAGGATGACCACAAGCGGAAGCATGCCTCCGGGCTCCGGAGTGGAAGTGATGTATGCACCCGCAGTTGCTCCCGCTGCAAAATCGAACGTCAGCTCGCCCTGCGCCTCCAAGGGGCTCGACAAACCGCTAAGCGGGCCACTAGTCGACTGATAGCCATCGGCGGTGAGGGTCAAGGTGGGCAGAGCGTCCGAACCATAGATCAGGTCCGCGATGAGTTCATTACTCCCTACGCCTAGACCGCCTCCGAAGCCGGCGTTTTCATCATATTCGCCGACTGTGGGCAGGGTGGCCAGTGTATAGTCTTGGATGTCATCGATGGTGAGCGAGTAGGCCGAGGCCAAGGGCGTGGTCCCGTCGTAGGTCACGGTCGCCTCGTCCGTTATAGAGGTGACAGGACCGCTGCCAGTTTCGGAGGCGGAATAGGCACCAACGACGTTGAACAGGCCACCGTCCTCGCTGAAGCTGAAAACACCGCTGCTGCTGCCGCCCGGCCCGATCGTTCCACCGTTGACATCTATGGTAGTCGCAAGGCTGAGAACAGGAGTAGATAGAAGGCATGCCAGAAGCATGACTTGTCGTTGCGGAGCCGAAAGCATGGAATTCTCCTTTAAGGAATTGTATCTGAATCCATCACGAAATAATAGCAATTCCGTGATAAAGGTGCACTATGAGTACTGCGCGGCGACGATAAACAATGTATACGGGGTCATACAGCGTATGACATCGTCGAGTTACAGCACGGATTTACTAACCTCAGTATGTCCTTATCACCGTTAATCTCTACAAATGGCGCCTGGCATTAACACTGAATCCGAGCTGACGTTTTTCTCACGAAGGTGTCAGCCAGTAGCGCGATGAAAAGTGAATGCGGAGCGGGCCGACAGTAAGCTCTTGATATTTGCGGATTTCGAGCGCGGCGGCGAAGCCGGCGAAAAGAAGCGCAAGCTTAACGGCCAACTCAACTGTGCTCGCGCGATGGCCGGGGATAAAGGCTTGTCCAAATTCCACGATCGCCGTGGTGACGATCGCAAAGAGTGCGCCTATTCCCAGGCTGTTGTAACGCCACCAGGCAAGAGGTGTCATGAATCCGAGGGCCACGAAGGCTACGAGTTTCAAAGCCTGATAAGAATGGAAGGCCAGCGAAGAGAACTGGGCTTCAAATGCCACAGTAAGCGGGACGAGCTCGGAAGCAAGAGTGCAGGCGAGCAAAAGAAACCAAAGCGCTCGGATCGGCATGCTGAACATGGGAATAGTAACGACCGCCGCTGTCGAGCGATGGGAATGGGCACGGGAAAGCATAAGCCATACCTCCATCAGCCGAAGTATCGTGAGAAGTGGGTTACCGTCCGGTTCCGGCTACGACCACTGCCGCCGTCTTCAGTAAGATCTTTAAATCAAGGAACAGATTCCAACGGTCGACATACTGCATATCGAGGGCGATATAGCTGGCGAATGAGGGATTCGAGCGGGCCTCCACTTGCCACAGACCCGTAATGCCAGGCATCACATCCAGCCGCTTCAGATGATCAAGCTCATATTGGCGAACTTCCGCAGCGATGGGAGGACGCGGCCCCACCAGACTCATGTCGCCTTTCAATACGTTCCAAAGCTGTGGTAGTTCGTCAAGGCTGTACTTGCGAAGGAAGCGACCCACTCTAGTAACTCGAGGATCGTTCGAGATCTTGAAGAGAACTCCGTCTCTCTCGTTGAGGTGCTGCAGGTTGGCTAGCAGGTCGTCTGCATTGCGGACCATGGTGCGGAACTTATGGCAACCGAAGATCCTTCCCTTGCGACCCACACGGCCCGAGGTATAGAACACCGGACCGGGCGAATCGAGTTTCACCGCCAACGCCACCGTGGCAATGAGTGGCGAAAGAAAGACTAGCGCGGCGGCGGAACAAATTGCGTCCATGCCGCGCTTAATCATGAGGGCCAACGCCGGTATCCGTATCTGATCAAGGTAGATGGTGGGGAACTGTCCCACGTATTCGACTGGCGCGCCCCATGCCAGGCCATCGTAAAGATCGGGAATCACGCGAACACCGAGACCGCAGGCGCGCGCCTGGGTAATGGCGAGCTTAACGGTAGCGCGATTCTCGGTGGAAATGATTACTTCATCGATGAAGCGCGCGCGCGCGACCTCGGGCAGGTTGAGTAAAGAGCCGAGCACATCCTCTTCAAGCGCGGGTTCTTCGGCGCCTGCCGTGATGAAACCTGCAGCGACATAGCCCAGATAGCGGTGTTGCAAGAGGTATCGATAAAGAGCTTGCGCGGGGGTGCCCGTCCCGATGATGAGGACATTTCGGCAGTTAAACCCATCGGCCGGGGCGCTCTGTAGCCTTCTGCGGCGAAGCCAACGAGTTCCGGCAATAGCCGCGAGGCTAAGCACCATTGTCAGCGCGAAAACGAAGCGCGAAATCATCAGCCACCGCTTGAGTCCCGATGCATAAATGAACGCGGTCAGAAGCATGCTCGCCATCACCACGGCGCGAGCCACCGCTTTGGTCTCCTGCCTGCTTGACCGGAATTGAACGCCGGAGTAGAGCTTCTGTGTATCGCAAAACAGAATGATAAGGCCGGAATATAGCAAGAGAAATGCCGCATGCGTTTCCAGCGTCGCGTGGAACCGCAGCGGAAAACGAAGCGCGAGGGCCGCGAGGGAACTGCCCCAGACGGAGAGCAGGTCGACCAGGACAAGCATCATACGCTGAGCGAACAGCGCGTTTCTTAGGCTCGACTTTGGAATAGCTGCGTCGCTAAGTGTGCGCGGATCCGTAGGCTGAATGACGCGACTTAGCTTTGCTCCAACTGTTGCCATGCTTATATTTCCTGTAGCTGACTTGCGAAGGCGGAACGCGGCCGGGTTTATGACGAGGTAAAAGCTAGCGACCACGGCCCGCGATGGCATCCGTGATTAAGCGCTTGTAGATGCGGGGCGTAAACATCTGCCTGGTTATCTCCCGCCACCCTCCAGGTATGCTGAGCGCATTTCGCAGGAGAAGCAGGCGCTTCCCAATGACCGTGGAAGACATATAAACGGGATCCAGAAACCTGAGAGCAGGTAGTCTTCGTAGAAGCTTTCGACGAGACCAGCGAAGAGATCTCAGACCGGACAAGCGGATTGGGAACGGCGTTTTCACACCAAGGGTCTCTCGCACCTGGAGGAGGTGCATGTCCAACACGCCCGATTGCCCGGCACTCCGGAAGCGGCGCTCAATTCGGTTCCAATCCATTTCGCCGTCGAAACGACGCCGCAGGAGCACAAGATCGTGCATGGCCCGGAGAGGCGGCCAAATGCGTTCGCTATAAGGATGCTGGATTTGCGAGTGCATGATGAGGTGCACCATCAGGTGCTCGGGAGAAGGCACCCGGACTCGAGTTCCAGCGAACTCCAGGGAGACGGACTGATCGATAATCTCGGACGCGGGCAACAATGACTTGCAAATCCCCATACCTAAGCTGTGGTGCAGTTCAAAAGTCACAGATCCAGATCGCCGCAACGGAGGATGATGGTGCCTGAAAAGACCGAGGCGATCATGTCGATCCCAATCGAAGCCATTGTGCTTCAGGACCTCGATCGCGGCTGGTAATTGGCGCTCTGATATGAGCAGATCGACGTCCCTTAAAAACCGGGTGCCGGGATTAGCATAGACGCCGGTCGCGTAATACGCCGCACCCTTCAGCAGGACGGGCTCTATTCCGACTTCGTTTAGCAGCGCCGTGACAGTGCCAAGTTCGGCGAAAATAGCTTGGTTGCGTTCAAGGTTCAATTCTTCCACGGCGCAGAGGAAGTCTACGACTTCAGCGGGGAGTTGAGAGGCGATGCCGAGCTCGTGGAGGCGGACATATAACGCCGGAAGTATCAGCTCATCCGCAGCCGTCCGAATCAGCCCTTCCCAATCCAAATCCACAGCGCTGAGATTTCGACAGGTGGAGGCAGCCCCCGTGCAATTGAAGCAGGCGTACAAGAGCTCAGCAAGCTTCATCGAGTTTCCCTTTAAGATCGATTGCTCTTGGCTTGTCTTACTTCGCCCGAACTGAGCAGAGAACAGCATAATGCGCGTACCACAGCTGTTGCCAAATTGGCCCCAGCAGCCTGGGTAGGTAACATGTCGTGCACAGCTTGTACGCTGTCCGCAACTTGGTGGCTTTATTGTTCTCACAGGCAAATCGGATAGATTCCGGAGACATCCGAGGAACGAATCTCCTGTGATCCATTATTTCGAAGCCGGCCGAATCAACAAGCTTCGTTATCGTAGTTGCTGTAAAAAACTGCACGTGCCCGGCAGGGTTCTTATTCCGATCGCGAAACCAGCCCTTGACGCGCGGTACAGGAAGATCTTCTAATGGAACCTCCACAATCAAGTGCTTAAAATGAAACCGATCTCTGATCACCCTAAGGAATGACAATGGCTCTTCAAGATGTTCAAGAACGTGGGAAAGAACAATGACGTCAAATGTATCATTTAGAATGAAGCCCGCATCAGTGATATCTGCTGTTACACAGTTAATAGCTGGCGCCCGCGATCTCAAGTAGTGTACCGCCTCTTGTGAGTAATCGACCGCAATATATTCTTGTGCCAATCCGCGCCGCTCACACTCCACGATCACAGCCCCCGTACCACAGCCCAGCTCCAGCAGACTGTGCGGTTTGATGCCGTTCCTATCGATCAGTTCACTTATGCTGTTCGCCTTCTCGACCGCACCGTATTCCAGCCATTGAGCTTGCCGGTCAAGATGCTGATGATAGTGCTCGGCATAAAAATCTCGCCCTGAGCAATCTGCCGTTTTCGTGGAATTCATATACTACGCGACCGCTTGGGCCACTTTCGCCACCCTGGCTACTTGTTTCTGCACCCAACCGTAGGTTTTTTCCAGGCCTTCTACGAGCGGGCGAGAAGGACGCCAATTGAGCTTTTCAGCAATAAGATGATTATCGGAGTTACGTCCCCGAACACCCAGCGGCCCTCTGATGTGGCGTATCGATAGTCTTTTGTCGGCGATTTGCATGACGAGTGCAGCCAGCTGGTTGATCGTCACCATCTCCTCCGAACCAATGTTTACGGGGCCGGTAAAATCTGAATCCATCAGGCGGCGAACACCTTCAAGGCACTCATCAATATAAAGGAAAGACCGCGTTTGACAGCCGTCTCCCCAAATCTCTATCTCTCCACCCAAGGCGGCTTCGGCGACTTTACGGCAGATAGCTGCTGGAGCCTTTTCCTTTCCGCCATTCCAGGTACCCTCCGGACCGAATATATTATGGAAGCGTGCAATCCGTACCTGAATGCCGTAATTACGCATGTAGGACATGTATAACCGCTCGCTAAAGAGCTTTTCCCAGCCGTACTCGCTATCCGGCGCCGCTGGGTAGGCGGAATCTTCGGAGCACTTTGGATTGTCCGGTTCAAGCTGGTTGTGTTCGGGATAAATGCATGCCGACGAGGAATAGAAGAATCGCTTGACGCCGGCCAAGCGCCCATACTCCAGCATGTTGAGGTTGATGGAAGCGGAGTTGTGCATCACCGCCGCGTCGTGTTCGCCGGTGAAGATATATCCAGCGCCCCCCATGTCCGCGGCAAGCTGATAGACGACGTCAATGTCTTGGAGGACACCGCGAGCAAACCACGGATCACAAAGGTCGCCGACTAAGAACTCGTCGGCGTTGGTTGGGCTGTACTCGTGGTTCTTTAAATCTGCGCCACGAACCCAAAAACCTTCTGCCTTGAGTCGCTTGACAAGGTGCCCGCCAATGAAGCCTCCGGCTCCGCTGACCAATATCTTTTCATTCTTCATATGAAATTGAAAGCTCCTTATTTGTGTTTGGCAACCGCGGTGTCGAAGCGGGATCCGGGCGGACGACGCGTTGTGGCTTAAACTTTAGAAGCGACCGAAGGCAGACTGTCGCGGTAGTGCAGAATCAGCGGCAACAATTTGCGAGCAGCCCAATATCGCGATACGTAGCGCGAGTCGGAGCAACAACGGAAGAGCCAGCCCAAATAGAACCGGTCGGCCCAGCGAGGAATTCTTACCTGATCGCCACTCAGGAACGCGATTGCGGCGCCAATGCAGTGAATCGCCGGCTTGAAATCGAGATGACGCTTCAGGTAGTAGCCCAATCGCTCTTGTGTGCCGCCTCCCAGAGTCAACACGATGTGCCGGGGGCGCCTTTCACGCAATTTGGTTAGCAACATTTCGTCGGCGATTTCTTCCTTATATAACGGCGCCAGGTATACATCTGCGGGCGCCACGGGAAATCCGGCCGAGAGAAGCCATTCCGTATTTCTCGTCGCACTGGAAGGATTAGCCATAACCCAGAACGTGTTGCCGGGCTTCCGCAGATCCTCACGCCGCAGAAGTTCGCGCAGGTAGGTGAGGCCGGAGAGCCTCTGAATGCGGTCGTGCTGTAACACATTCCATATCAAAACCATGAACGCACTGTCCGTAATGGTCAGGTCGGCATTCAGCAAGGCTTCCCGATACGCCAGGTTCCAGGGAATATCCTTGAGGGCGGGCGCGGCGGGCACAACTAAGAGTCCGCCGGCGCTGATTCGGTCCACTGCGTCCGCGGCATCCCCGGTGAAGAACCGAATGCCGAGAATGGTGCGGAAAGGTTCTGAAGGACGACGCGGCGAGTTTTCAGTCGAAGTGCTCATTGGCCATTCCTCGGATGGTGCTGGTTGTTGAGTAGAGGGAACTGTTGGCCAGTAGGGAGTTACTAAGCGGGGGAAAACGCGTAACTGCGATCGTCGAAATACTCCGTCGCGTCGGCGGTGTTCTCCACCGGAATCCCTTGCCGGGAATAGCCTGCAGAATCGATTAGACCAAAGAACTCCTGACGCGATACACCCTTGTGAAGTTCGACGACTAGCTTCGGCCGGTATCGCCGCAAGGTCTCGAACATGCCCTTGAGGGTCTCTATCTCCATGCCTTGAACGTCGATTTTGATTCCATCCACTTTGGGCGCTTTCCCACAGCCAGATTGCGAAATACGCGGCCACAGCCAATCGAAATTGGCGACGAAGAATGCTTCGCCGCGACCGGAGCCAACTATTGTGGAATCGATCATGCCCCGCACCTCAGGCAATTCTCGGGTGGCGACATTGTCGCAGTCTCCTAGCGCAACTGGCACGATAGTGAGTTGAGATAGCCCGTTGATGGAACGAGTTCGCGCGATGCATCCCGCAGTAGAGGTCATTGGCTCAAAAGCAAAGACTCTGCCCTCAGGTCCAACCAGGCGGGCCAGAGCAACGGCGGTGTATCCATAGTGCGCCCCCACATCCAGCCAAGTTTCCCGTGGCCGCACATTGTTCGCAAACCATTCGAGCAACGGGCCTTCCGTTCGTCCCAGGATCGCGGCGGGATAGTCGTGCCACGATGTGACCAAAGACTGTCCACGCAAGGGTCCACCAAGGATTCTTCGCGGACCGATTGATCGAGGCAGGAGCTGGCGAATGTACTTCTTAAGGGTTGTGTTCATATCGGTTGGAATGGCAATTAGGACTGAGCCAGGCTGGATGCACCCCTCACAATGACGTTCGGATTTAGTAGCAGATGCCAATCCCGCCGCCGGGGTACCAATGAGCTTCGGGAACTTCTCGAAAAAAGAGAAATCTTCGCTGTGTTCGCTCCGCAAAATCAGCCAGGCGGTCCGTAACATGTGAGTTGTCCCCGAGCAGGACGGCACGGTCCGACAAAAGCGGTGCAATGGTTTCGTATTCGCGCGCCTCGTATTCGGCAGAATGATCAGAGTCGTTTATGAAGAAATCTATGCGCCTCAGATTGCTGAGAGCCTGGATCGAGTCGCCATAGAGGATCGTCCCCACCTGCGCATACGGACCATCCAACAGAAAACCCGCTTCGGGGTTGATATCAGTGCCGTAATAATGCCCGGGATATCCCTCGTCCCTATTTCGCAAAAGTGCCGCGCAAAGCACTGCTGATCCAAGGCCTTTGTCGATGCCCGTCTCGACGACGAACTCTGGCTTCAAAGCGCGAACGAGCGCATACCAGCCAAGACGGCGTGCGTATCGCGGCATCTCGTCAGCAATACTTTGGCACTTCGAAATCCGGAATCGCTGGATCAAATGTGCCTTCAAGTCCGAATCTTGGGCGAGTTCTTCTAGATACGCTGCCGCAGCCGTAACCGGAATCTGAGCCACGATGGAGACGAAATGAGTGAGATATCGCTTGTTTGTCGGAGTTAGATCATAGGTAAGATTTGCTATCTCCCGGGATCGCCATAGCCAGTGCCACCCGCAGCGCACGCTTGGTGCGAGATATCTAGCGACCAACAGCAACCGGTATGGTTTCAGGATTACCCGTGTAACTACGGAGTTGCTTACGAGTTGACGTTTAATAAAACGGGCAACGGATCGAGCCATAGAGGGTGCGCCGGGCTTGCTAATTGACAATGCAGGAAGGCCTATTGCCTCCAAGCAGCCATTCGTAGACGGAATGCATTGTCTTTCCAGTTACGTTCCAATCGAATTGAGATCTTGCAAGATTTTGTGCGGCCACGCTCATTGCCTGCCACTCGCAAGAACTGGCACTTAGGCACGAGATGAGTGTCTCAGCCAGAATGGCCGGCTCATTGGACGTGCTGACGCCAGCTCCACTGGAAGCGACCTCGGGAATATTGCATTCAGGTGTGATGACTGCAGGCAGCCCAATGGAGAGAGCTTCCAGAACGGCCACGCTGAAGCCTTCGGAATAGGATGGCAGACAAAAATACCTAGCGGCGGACAGTGCAGCGAGCTTGGTTTGTCCGCTAATAATTCCCGTAATCGTTACTGTTTTCTCCAGACTCAGGTCCGTGATGATCTGTCTCGCCCTGATCAGCGTGCCGACGTAATCGGGCCCCGCGATTACTAAGTGCGCATCATCCCGATGCTCCGCCACTGCTTTCCAGGCTTGGAGTAGATTCAGGATGCCCTTTTTGTGGTGAATGCGACCTAGAAACAGAACAATCGCTTTCCCTGCCAATTCGGGGAACTTCTCCAGAAGCGCAGCGGTATCCACGCGTTCGATAGCATTGATGCCGTTTGGCACCAGGGCAATCGGCCGACGAACGCCAAAGCGACGATAGTCGCCCACTTCACGTTCGCTGAGAGCTCGGAGGCAAAACGACCGGGCCAGCGAAGGCCGTTCCAGGAGCCATGAGTACACAGATTTCTTGATCCGCTTATTTTCCATCTCCCAGCGTTCCAGCATTCCATGAACGGACGAGACAACCGGCTTCCCCATTTGCCTCGCTAGCCGGCGGACGGCCAGGCTATGCGCCTCCCAAAGCCCATGCACATGGCAAACGTCGGCTGCCGCAACGGCGTCTCGAAGCACCGTTGAAAGTTGGAGGTCCGCCCATCCCCTAAATGAAGCACGGTCGATTCTTTCCACGCGGGGATCGATCCCGTCGGCGAGCTTTTGTTCGAACTGATCGCACATAGCTATCTGGTGCACGTGCATTCCCCCGCATCGCCCAACCGCCGTTGCTAGAGCTGACGCAGCCGGACCCACGCCACCGAATCGAGGTTCAATGTGGCTCCACACGTCGAGTACTGCCATATTCGATCTACGCTCAGCCTGCATACTGGGTTTGAGGGTTTGATCCGATTCGGCTGGACCTGTCTTTGAGGCGCCGTAGCGATTCCGCAACGCGCGACGCACAGTTCTCGGGCGAATAATCCCGAGCAAGGTCGTGCGCTGCCGTGCCCATGTGTTCGATTTGTTCAGTTGGCATGTTCGCGAGCGATTTGATAAGCCCGGCCAACTCAGGCTCGTTCCAAGGCGAAAAGCTCCAGCCGGTTTCGCGAGTCACCACGTCGGCTGCGCAACCGCACTGGGAGGAAATAAGGACGGGCAATCGGCAGAGCATCGCTTCGAGCGCCACAAGCCCCCACTGCTCTCTCGAACTCGGCAGCACAAAGAAATCGCTCTGTCGATAAAGCGGAGCCAGATCCTTCTGTTGAATGTAACCCTTAAATTCAATAAAATCTCCGACACCTAACATGGCAGCTTCATTCCGGAGGGACTCCTCGCACGGCCCAGTTCCGGCGATTGTGAGCCGAAGCGCGCCGCCCGTGCTCCCCACAGCAAGGGCGAAAGCACGAACAAGCGTGATCACGTTCTTTTCCGGCGATAGCCTTCCGACATAAATCAATCGGGTAAGGCCGTCGGGGCGGTATCGTTTTGCTGAGGGCTCAGTATCAAACTTGGCGATGTCGACGACTGCCCTCTTTATGATGACGTCGTCGCTCGGCAAACCCAGCTTAACGACGTAAGCCTTATTCGATATCCCATAAACCTGAGCGCCGGCGCAGCCTTTCAAGAAGATGCGTTTTAGAAGCTCCTTGGGCCAGTGGCGAGGATAGTCAAACTCATTGCCGGTGTACCACATGACAATCGGAACCCGCCGCAAGAAGGCCCAAGCCCAAGCACCCCAGCATTCTGCTGCATTGTAAGAACCAACCACCACGACAGTTGGGCGTATGTCCTGCAGGGCTGACCATGTCCATCTAGCGTTATGCACTGCGGGTGAGTCCTCGTACCGGCCTTCATACCCGATTCGGTGCCGATACAAGTCCCGCGAGAGCGGTATCTTTTCGTGACGTAGCACAGACCCCGAGGCAATGAATAGAACCTCAAAATCCAACCCCTGCTTCCTGAGTGCGCTGAAAAGCAGGTGCTTGTAATGAATTGGAATGTTGTGGATAATGGCAACTTTCATGTCGTGACCTATCCGGCTGTAGTTGCAGTCTCTAGTTCGACGGGTTGAACCACTCCGAAATCCGTCCCGTCTTCCAGGCGTCGCTCGGCTTCCACGTATTACTGTCACTTTCGCCCACGACCGCGTATGCTCCGTACACGTTGAAGTTGTCCCCTGCCCCTGTCTCGCTGACATCGATGCCGAGACTACCGATGAGTTTGGTGCCGTTGCGCCACAGCTCGATCGTCGGCTTGCCTGCGATAAGCGGCACGTCCGTGGTATTCATCCCAACAGGCACCTCATAGCTATTGGTGGTGCCTCCGGTGGTTACGCGGAGTATCGCTGGAGCCGTCAATGCCGTAGTAACATACATAACGTTCTGCAGGTTCCCCCACAGTTGCGATGTTCTTACGCGACCTATTGAGCAGAAGGCATCTGTTTCAGAAGACGGCGTTGCACTCCGAAGGCTCGGACGATAGAAATAGAACAATGCGTCCTTAGAAATAGTGGGAGGCTTGCCCGTGTGAAACCAAGATACGTAGTACTTTAACAGTTCAAAGTATCCTAGATGCGGGTAGGGCGTAATACCTTTGACTCTCGTTGTAGGAATCCGCGTTGGCTGGATAAAAGTAGACTCCGTGAAATCGTTCCATGTGACGATTTCGACTGCAGCCGGTTCTTGCCGCGTTATAATCGAACGCCACGTGTTATCCATCCCGCGCCCCGCCTGATATTCCAAATACTGCCGGGCGGGATGGCATACCGCCCAATAGTAGGGCAGGTACGGGGCTATAAAGACCTTGTTTTGCTCACTGAGCGCTTTGGAGAGATTCTCCTCGCCTTCCAAACTCGACCACCAGTGGTGACCAAGATTTGGGTCTCCAGTGTAGAAAGGCGGAGATCCGGCAATCACAAAGTTGAAGAGTCCGTCCACTACGGGGAAAGACTGAATGGTTTTTCGCCAGTTGTCGACATTTGGTTCCTCAGCGTTGGGATCGGGGCGATCGAAATAGGGGACAAATGTGACCGGATGGCCGCTTTTCTTTAGGACATCGATGACATTCATTTGCCACCACATGTTTCCATTCTTGCCGCCGCCATACGTCGACAGCAGTGGCTTGCCTTCGATTTTTAAGTAATGCGGATTGTCGCCGTATGTAACCATGGTGTCGACGATATCCGAGGCCGTGAAGCCGGTTGACATGTCTGCTGAGAGAGCCACCTTGAACGTTGCGGCGCCGATCGAATCCGCGGCCGCAATATACGCCGCAATTACGTTCTTTGCTTGCTTACCCGAGAAGGCGTCGAATGCAAATCCATCGAGACCCTCTTCCAGCGCTGCACGCACGTCATCTTTGGCACGTTCAATGCCCGATTGACCGGCTTGATAGTCCATCGGCACAAGCCAATGAGCCACGACGAAACGGGGACCGGCATTAGCTGCTGACGCGCTGCCAAGAGACATACACAGCAACGCTATGAATAGCGTCGATCGCTTCATAGAACTCCGCATAGGCCTCCTCGTGATTCTTTATAGCGGTGCGCTGTCTGGGAATCGGGAGAGACTGTTCAATTGGCGAGTTCGCTCGCCTGTGGCTACCCGTTGTCGCGAGTGAAGGCCGTGGGCTCTCAACCATACCAGTGCCTCGACGGCGGCCATGTAATAAAGAAGCCGAGTGCAATTTCTCAAGGGGTATTGCAGTGTCATGATTGCGAATAAGTAGCTCAGGGCCATCAGAGCGAAGAGGGAAATCGGCGGCCTGGAAGTGCTTTTCATTTGTCGGTCAATGCGAGCAAAGTAAGCTCCCAACAGCGCGTAATAGAACATTCCTATAAGTACACTCCCCCGCAACAGATCTCCAACAGCGTTGAAGGGTGTCGCGCGGTTGATCTTGCGCTGAGACGATTGCCATTCAGTCATGAAGCCCGGGAGCGGGTTAACTGCGACCACAATATAGTCCAGGTTATTGTTTACCTTAGCCCGGATCGATTGTGTCGTGATGGGTGCCGACACAAAAACATTGTTTAGAATCTCATGTACGCTTGTCTCAAGATCACGCTGGGATAACTCGTAAACCAGGTCAGGAAACGCGCTCACACCTTGGGTCGCCAGGCTCCGGCCCGCGAGGGGAATGGTCATCAAACAGGGAGCGGCGATGATGGACACGACAACCGCGACTTTCAACCATTTACGGTTCTGTTGAATCATGAAGGCGCCGCCAAAGAATAAGATCGGTACTAAACAGAACATTCTAGTGTTCAGCGCGAGAGTCAAAACGAGCGAAGCCATAGCTAGAGCGATCGCCGCACAGCGAAATAGACCATTGCGATTGGTTGAGGCGGCTCCAAGAGCAATTACTCCGACTGGGAGCAATGCGTATCCGATGACTTTCGCGATGTGATTTGTCTCGGTCATGTAACCAGCGCGTGAATACACATTTTCCCAACCAGCTCCAGCTAGAACGAGAAGCAGGGAACATATCGCGACGAGCAAAGCCCCCACTGCCCGAAAATCAGAGAGTCGGCGGACCCTGTGATCGGCCGTCATTGTCCTACGAATACCCTCATGGCCGCGCTGCCGGCGTGCAGGCTTAAGAACGGCGGCGCCGATGCCGAACACGCACAGAAGCCAAAGCACCTCGGCGATCATAGCGGTGGATTCGGCCTCCGACATGAACAGGCTGACTGACGCGCCGCCGTACGCGGGATTATAGAGGAATGTACCTCCGATCAGTATCACAAGATAAGCGCCCATCAGGACGTACACGGGTGACACGAATGAGAAAGGGATACGGCGACGCAGTATCCCTGACGTTATCAAAAGCGCAACAATACTAACTGCCAGTTCCATTTCTTGGTGGTCGAAATAGCTCAGTCGCTCGGAGGATCAAGTAGCTGGGGAACTCGAGTCGCAAAAGCGGGCCTAAGAAAATATGGTGCCGACCCAAAGACGGCGCGGAAGAACTCACGCGGCGTATCTTGGATTTGCTTTAACGACATCGGAAGAACTAAGCCGCACATTACAATATCAATCAGCAGAACCCCGAATGCAGCGCCCAGTAATCCGAACTTCCGGGTCAGCAGGTACCCCACCGCGCAGGATGTGATTGCCGCTGTCAAATATACCAATGCGAGGCGAGAATGTCTGTTCGCGCTCATCTGTACGATCGCGCTCGTAAACCAGAGCGAATATGCAATTGAAACCAATAACAGAACATGGAAGCAAGCAAGATCCAAAGCCACCGCTTTCCTCACCCACATGTGATAAAAAGTGGGGCCGAACAGCCAAAGGAACGCCGCGCAACCGAGCGCGAGGATAAGGCTGGCCTGATAGGCATAGCGGTGCAATTTTCTAGCCAGCAACAAATTACCAGCACCAAATGCTGACGATAATTCAGGCCAGATGCCACCTCCGAGGGCGCTAAGCATCTGCGCCCCAACTCTCGTCAAGGTGCGGGAGGTCGAAAATGCGGTGGCGGCGATTGGACCAAGAACGATCCCAACAACCAACATGAACCCTTGGAGGCTAACGGCATAACCGAGTGGCATCGCAATGAACCCAAGGCTAGGTTTTAGCATCTTGCGAACGACGGCCAGGCTTGCATGATCCAAGCCTAAGGTCAGCCACGGACTGATCCGCCTCAACAGTAGTCGATAGCACAGCATCCCTAGTAAACGGAAGCCCAAATAGGTCACCGAAACAAGCAAAAGATTCTTTGTGAGGAGGCCGACAAAGGTACCAGCGGCAGCCTCTAGCAACCGCTGCATCGTAGAACAGAAGTTGCCGAGAGCGAAGTTTCCGTCACATCGGTAGCCGCTCTCTATCATGCTCCATTGTTGAACTGACAAAACCCATCCCGCGAGCACGAGAACGATCCAGGCCGCATGTCGGTTAGTAATGCCGGACAAGTGGAGCATTTGCTGCCAGGGTAGCCACCAGACGATGGCGCCCGCTGTGGCTAAGACCGCGAGCGACATTCCCGACAAGAGCACCCACGAACTTTGGAATGTCGCCAGTGCGCCGTCGCGATCACCGCCTGCGACCCGCATCGTCATGTCGCTGCCGGACGAATCCCCGAACCCCAGGCCGCTGAAGCTAAGGTAGCTGGGGATTGCTGAGAGTAGCAGCCAATCGCCATATTTTAAGGCGCCCCAGGCATGCAGAAGGAAAGGGACAGATCCAAGCTGAATTAGAGTGGTTACAATTGGCCCCAGGGCAGCGGCCATCATTCCGCGCATCAACCTCGACGTTACTCTTGGCGACTCATTATTCGTTACATTGGTCAACTTGCGTCTCCGAGAAATTTGATCTGGGAGTAGGGTTGTCTTTCTGGTCGGCCGATTAATTTGGGATACGCTGGACCACTGTGGTCTCGTTGGGATGCAAGATACCGGGGGCCCACCCGTGAAAAGAACGAATCTTGCTGTCTCCGAAAAGGGTTTTGACGGTTTCAGAGAGCTCAGGATCTGCATCAGTATTGTCCACAATGGCCATTCCGTTCGGATTTAAATAGAGCCGAGCCAGCTGAACGCACTCCCTTCTATATAGGCCGTCGACGAGAATCACGTCGAATTTCCCACCGGCCTGGCTAATAGAAGCCAAGTAGCCCGCTTTTGACTCCGCGTAGATCACTCGAACGTTGTCGCGAGTTCGGGTTTGGTTTGCGATGGAAGAGTACCACTCGGGGTTGCTCTCTACAGAAACCACTTCCCGGCAGCGCTCGGCAAACCAGAGTGTCGACATCCCGCTGCCAAACTCGAATACTCGCCTGCCAGAAACCAGGGGAGCGATATGAGCTGTGGCCGAGTAAACCAACCAGGGATAATTCGAGTATCTATGAACACCCACTCTTGCAACGGTCGTCGCCAGCGCCCTCATGAACTCTGCGGGATGCAGGCAGAGATATCCGTTACTGGTGTGAAATCTGGTCCTGCGAGACTTGTCTGCTCGGATCAGCTTAGAAATCGGATTCATATTATGGTATCCGCTATCGAACGAAGAGATAGGCTGCGGTGGGAAAATGCCCGGGGTCGTCGCCCGTTGCTCTTAGCCCATCCTTCATGAAAGCTGGACGGTAATTCGGCAGAAGTGACTGGAGCTTCTCAGGGCAAGCATGGTGCAG